>ENA-OROL01001411-OROL01001411.1-human-gut-metagenome-genome-assembly--contig:-NODE-1411-length-19805-cov-5.102177_pt1 | contig 19805 bp, 18 predicted proteins | sample MGYA00242128_ERZ509048 | MGnify/ENA primary metagenome ERZ509048 (study PRJEB26280, sample SAMEA2338750) | human gut metagenome | biome: human gut; feature: human-associated habitat; material: faeces...
ACAACAGTATCTATTATACACTATCCCACTCTGTTTGTCAACACTTTTTTTGATATTTTTTATGTTTTGTATCATTTTACAATGCTAGTCCGATATTTTTAAAAACTTATGTGCATTTGCAACATCAAAGCCGCATTTTTTGCCTCGAAATGGGCTTTTTCATCAGGCTTTCCCCCAAAAAAATCCGCCGAGCCACACGCCCGACGGATAAATTTTTTCAAGAATTATTTTTTATCAAGCTGTTTTTTGAGCTTTTCCTGCTCCTGCTCCATAAGCTTCATAAGTTCCTCCAAGGAAGCTGACGCTGTCTTTGTCTGCTGTGCAGGCTTTGCCGCAGGTTTTGCCTTTGGCACAGGCTTTTTCTCAGGCTCAGGGGCTACAGTATCCTCAGTTGAAGCCGCCTCGTCAAGAAGCTGTGAAGCTCTCTCGTAGTAAGAACGGTCTATCTCAGCACGCTCTTCCTTTTCCGCAGGTCTTTCAAATATAGTTTCCTCGACCTCTTCTACTTCCTCGATAACTTCCTCCGTTTCAGCCTTCTCTTCACCCTCAGGCTCAGCCTTGTGGTGAGAAGCTATCTCGTCGTCAACGTGCTTGCGATGTTTTGCGATCTGCTCGCCCTCGTTCTCGCCGCCGAACAGGAAATCGTCAAGAGTAACGCTCTCTGCAGGTTCTTGCTCGTCATCGTCCTCTTCCTCATCATCTGAAGAATGAGTAGCGATAGCAATTATAAGCTCGATAACAACGAGCAGGAATATAGGAACAACAGCGCACACTATCATGCCGAATGTTGACGACATGAAAGTAAGCACCTTGCCTGCTGTCATGTAATATGTAGAAGCTACGCCCACAACGTTCTTTGAGCTTATCTCATAAAGCTTTGCAGGGTCTTTTTCCTGATAAACAGTGTAAACAACGCCGTTGTTATCGTCAGTTGAAGTGATGTCATAAAGCCAGAACACGCTTGTTCCAATATCAGGCACGTTCTCGCACACAACTGCCTCGCCTATCTTGTCTGTGCTAGGGGTCATGTTCGATGTGATAACAAGTGCGCCGTCAGGAACTCTGTCACCCATGCCGTCACCATTCATTATGTACAGGCTGTAGCCTGCAATGCTCGGTGTAACGTTCTTGTTTTTGAAAACACGTCCCACTCCCACAACTATAAGCATTTCCAGAATAATAAAAACAATAAAGAATATCAGCACGTTCTTGCCTGCTGATGACTTCTGCTTAGTAGCACTGCTCATACTAAAAATAACATTCCTTTCCAAGATATATCCAAAATATCATATTTTATCGCACTAATACATTTATTATATCACAAAGTGCCGCAAATTTCAACACATTTGAGCATATTTTTTGCTTTTGAGAAAATTATTCATTTTTGTAAAGTATTATCGTGACAGTACACAGTTCGTCATTTTTTATGACCGCATATTTCGAGGTAGACCAATCTCCCCCAGCCTGACTGTATGCACGCCTCAGCACGTCAAAGATAACACCGCTATTCTCATCAAAGAGAGTATCCACAGTCTTGTCATACATTTCACTGTCAGCACATTTTAGCCTTGCATATCCACTGTCAGCCATTGCCTCCGCCACAGAACGGCACATCATCTGAACGACATCATCACCGCTTTGAGCATACAGACCGTTTCTTCTGTAATAATTTGCCCCCGAGGAAAATGCCTCAGGATAGTTCAAAAACTTGTTATCGTCCGCTGTATGGTCTTTTGCACACTCGGCGTCAGTGATGCCAAAATAGTCATAGCGGATATAGTCCTCCCCTGCATCTGTCACAGGATCGTCCCAAGTGAGGTCAACGTTCGTCCATTCACCGTCTATCATGACCTTGTTCCACAAATGTGGCTGAACAGCTCCGCCGTCATAGGCTTTGCCTGCCACAGGTATGCACTTTATACCCGCCTTAGTGCAAAGTATCTGCATTGCCTTTGCATACCCCTCGCACACAGCCTTGCCCTCTACAAGACAGCCATATGCAGAATAGCAATTTTTTGCTGTATCGTCATAGTTACACTCAAGAATTATGCTGTCATGGAAATACAGCACCTTGTCATAATCCGACCAGCCCTGCTCAATGCCTGCAAGTATCTCCCCGACCTTTTTATCCAGCTTTTCTTTCTCAGCCTGCGCTTCATCAGCGGTCTTGTCATATGTGACCTCCACAGATGTCACATATCCATCTCCGTCAATGCAGATAGTATACTGTGAACCCATATAGTCGATATAAGGACACGCCGACGTAAGCATGGATATAAATGCACCGATATCGTCCTTGCTTATAACTCCCTCAGCCAGCTCCACAGAGCTTTCAAATTCGCTCAGCCCTTTGTAAAGCTGTGAAAACACACGTTTTTCGTCAGTACAAAGAAAATCGGCGATATACTCTGCCGTGTCAGGTATCTCAAGTGCCGTAAAGCTCTCATTTCTGCTGTCAAGCCCTGTTTCAGTATGTCTTTCCGAACTGGCTTCAACATACGCATGAGTGTTCACAAAAGTATTTTTTGAACGGTTTTTATTTTTCTCTCCCGTTCCGCCTAAGCTGCACCCCGATGTGCAGATAAGCACTGCCGCTGTGAGTGCGGCGACCATTTTCTTTTTTTTCAATTTTTGTCCTCGATTTTTACACAAAATTCTGTCTGTATCTTTCAGCCCTTAGTCAGTGACCTCTTCATTATCTCTTTTTATCACAGCCCTGAGCCGTTCTATTTTCTTTTCATGTATTGACAGCACCTTGAACTCCACGTTTTCCCAATGCACCGTCACCTTTTCGTTATCCTCAGGCACATGACCCAGCAGGTCCATAACGAATCCGCCTATAGTGTCATAATCCACCTCGCCGTGATACTCCTTGCCAAGAGCCTCCATAACGTCGTCAAACGCCGCTGTGCCTACCATATCATAGCAATCAGAAGATACCTTCTGTATCTCCTCCGTTTCGTCATCATATTCGTCCTGAATACTACCCACAATAGTTTCAAGCAGATCCTCCATAGTAATGATACCGGCTGTTCCGCCGTAATCGTCCACCACAACTGCTATCTGTGTCTTATCTTCAGTGAACTCTTTGAAAAGCTCACCACACTTGTTGCTTTCAGGCACAAAGGTTATATCTCTCATGAACTCCTTTACAGGACGTTCTTTCTTATCCTCTTCAAACACCAGCCTGAGCAAGTCCTTTGCGAATATAACACCACTTATGTTGTCGGCATTGTCGCAGTAAACAGGTATTCTCGAAAAGCCCTCGCCTATAACAAGCTTCACAGCCTCCGAAAGCGTGGAATTTTCTTCTATGGCAACCATTTCTGTGCGGTGTGTCATAACTTCACGAACTTCGATATCGTCAAAATCAAAAATGTTGCTTATCATTTCCGCCTGACTTTCCTCGATACCGCCAGTTTCGTTTACAGCGTCCACCATCATGAGAATCTCTTCCTCAGTGACAGCGTCCGCCTTGTTTGTTGACTTAACACCAAACAGCCTTAATATCCCTGCGGATACCGCTCCGCTCACTATCGCCAATGGGCTGAACACCGCCAAAAGCGCCTTGTAAGCCACACAGCTATTTAGAATAAATCTCTCGCCCACCTTGCCTGAAATGCAAAGCTTTTTCGGTATGCCTATGCCAAAAGTGCATATAACAAGGGCAAGCAGACAGCTTATTATAACAAATGAACATATGCCGATAATATAATACGAAGCCTGAGTATATACATCAAAAAGCTTGTGAAGCTTATTTGAAAGCGGTGCATAAAAGTAGATCGCTCCTACCACAGAAACTGCGATTATCATAATAGAACGTGCAATGAGGTTTGTCGCAACTACCCTGCCCGTTCTGCCAAGCAAAGCCGCAAGCCTTATTGCCTTCGGGTCTTTGTCCTCCTCAGCCATTTTCTTTAGCTTTGCGTCATTGAACTCCACAGCCGCATTTTCGCACAAGGTAAGAAAAGCCATAAGCAATATTACCGCCGCACAAACACCTATTCCCGTCCACAGTCGCCCGACATCGTCCATAAAAAAAATACCGTCCCTTTCACATAGGCGAAAAAGCTCGCCTTTTTATCATATACTATTTATTATAGGCAACATATGCTCCTTTGTCAATAGATATTGTCACAATTTTTCACATTCTGCCTGAATTTCATATGGACAATTTTAGTTATGAAAAAAGCAGACGAGCCGCAAAGCCCATCTGCTTACATCAAACAATATTATTTCTCTGCCGCACCTATCTTGGAAACTGCGTCCCTAGTAGTGTTTACGTCCTTAAGGCTCTTTGTAAGCACCTCAGCCGCCTCAGAAAGCGACTTGTTAAGATTTTCAGAAAGTGCCTCACGGATAGCCTTGTCCTTAGCCTTAGCCTGCTCAACGATATCAGCCGCCTGCTTGTTAGCCTCCGCAGCTATCTGCTTTGCATAGTCAGCCGCCTGCTTGATGATCTCCTCCTGAGCCACAAGCTTCTTAGCCTCGTCCTTAGCCTTCTTTACGATCTCCTCGGCTTCCTTGTTGGCCTCAGTAAGGATATTTTTCTTATCTCTTGTCATATCCTTTGCACGCTTTATCTCACCCGGAAGGTTAAGTCTTATGCTGTCGATGTATTCACGCATCTGCTCAACATCGATCATTTTTTTCTGTGAAAACGGTACGCTTGAAGACTTGTCAAGCAGTTCGTCCATAAGTTCAAGTATTTCCTCTACCGTCATTTTAAACACCCTTTCATTACTGATCTATATTATTGGCAGGCTTATAGAGCCTGTCAGTGATCTTGCTCTGTATCTGTTTCGGCACAAAGCCTGTGATATCTCCACCGAAGCTTGCGATCTCCTTTACAACGCTTGACGAAAGGAACATATTCTCTCCCGTAGTGGTGAGAAACACCGTTTCAGCGTCATTGTAAAGCTTTTTATTTGCAAGAGCCATTTGGAACTCATACTCAAAGTCAGACACAGCCCTAAGTCCCTTTACGATAGCATTAGCACCCGTCTTTTGCAGATAATCCGCCAGCAGACCGTTATAACAATCCACCACCACATTATCAAGGTGCTTCGTGGCTTCAATTATCATTTCCATTCTTTCTGTAGGTGTGAAAGCAGCCCTTGATTTATTAGCATTAAAGGACACCAGTACTATCACCTTATCGAAAAGCTTTGAAGCTCTGTCGATTATATCCAGATGACCCAGCGTAACAGGGTCAAAGCTTCCCGGGCAAACAGCGATACGCATCAATAGTCCACTTCTTTCATTGGTATCTTATAGACCGTCAAAGCAGTCTTACCGTATTTATATCTCTTATGAAGCTTAAGTCTGCCGTAGCTTTCTCCAAGCTCAAGTTCCTTTTCATGCTCGCACACAATGATAGCACCATCATTGAGCTTGCTCTCCACAAGCTCCAAAGCCTTTTCAACTATGCCCATTCTGTAAGGCGGGTCGATAAAAACTATATCAAGCCCAGCTTTGGCAACTTTAAGATATTCCAGACTATCCATGCAAAGCACACGGGATTCCTTATTGAAACCGCATGAATCCACATTATCCTTGACGATAGCCACAGCCTCAGGATTGCTGTCCACGAAAACGCAGTGACTAGCCCCACGGCTGAGAGCCTCTATACCCATTTGACCGCTGCCTGCAAAAAGGTCAAGCACCGAACTTGCTGGTACATCAAACTGAATAATGGAAAAAACAGCCTCTTTTACCATATCTGTAGTTGGTCTTGTATCCAACGACTCCAAAGTTTTAAGCTTTTTTCCCCTGCAGGAACCTGTAATAACTCTCATAAAAAATAACTCCAAAATAAAAGTATACAATCATTATACTATATTAATTACCATTTGTCTAGACTATTCGCTGATATTTTTTTATTTTTTATACCACACACAAAAAGGGACTTCACAGTGGAAGTCCCTTTAGTTATTTTAATTACGTACTCTAAGAAACAAGTCCTCAGTTAAGATTACTTTCTCTTAGAAACTACGATAGCTGCACCTGCGAGAGCGATACCTGCAAGAGCGATACCTGCTGTTGCGCCTGTAGCTGCTGTGTTGTCAGAAGCTGCGCTTGAAGATGTCGCAGTTGTTGTACCTGTTGTACCAGCCTTTGAAGAAGTTGTTGCGGCTGTGCTGTTAGCCTTTGAATCAGTCTTGCTGTCTGTCTTAGAATCTGTCTTGGAATCATCCTTTTTGCTGTTTGAATCTGTGCCAGAAGTAGCAGGAGCAGCAGGAAAAGCGTTAGCAGCCCATATCCAGCCCTCGTTTGTTGAGCCGTCATCGAACTTCTGAGCCTCAGCGTTTACAGTACCTGACTGAGCGATAGAAATTGTGTAAGAGCCGTCGCCGTTGATAGCAGTATCCTGGCAGTCAACGTTTGTGTCGAATCCACCTGCGCCACCTGCGATACCTACGCACTTGTTAGGGAAGTAAGCTGGCTGTGCAACCTTATCCTTTTCTTTGTCATCTGGATTTCTGAAATCCCAAGTGCCGTCAGCTTGGAAAGATACACCAGCATTGCCTGTTGTGTCACCAAGACCTTCAATTGTGAAGTCAATAGTGATGTACTCACCAGCGCCTGCTACAGTGTAGTCAGTGATCTCTGATGTGAACTTGCTGTTCCACTTGTTGATGATCTGGAAGCAGAGCTTGTCTGAATCAGACTTGCCAGGAGCAGCACTTACGTTAAACTCCTGTGAACCGATCTTTACCTTAAGATCCTTACAAGTAACGACCTGACCGTTTACAAGAGCCTCATCGTTATCGTTGTACTCACATGGGATATCTGTAGCGATGAACAGATAGTTGTAAGCAGTTGAATCAGCAGCGAAAGCTGTTACTGCCATAGCTGTTGTAGCTATAGCTGCTGCAGCCATACCTGCGAAAATCTTTGTAAGTTTCATTTCTAAAACTTCCTTTCTTAAATAACTTTACTTACATTGTACTTTATTTTCCGAAAAAATTCAATCGGCCGATTTAACAAATATGATAACGTTTTCTTATGCAATCATGACAATTTATACTATTGATTTTTAGAAATATAGCCCAATTTTCGCACTTTACAAAACTTTTTTATCTTATGTAAAAATACTAAACCGTCATTTATCAAGCTTTTTCTTCTGCACCTTTCCAGTCACTTTCAGCACGATACCTCTAGGAGCAAATTTAGCCCCTGCATAAAGTGCCTTTATAGACTTCTCAGGGATAATGATGAGCTTTCTTCCGAACATTCCCTCAAGAGCCTTTTTTGCACAAAACTGTGGTGTTATGGAGCTTACGCCGAACTTGCAGTTTGCAACGTCATTGAACTCCGTATCCACAGGACCCGGGCATACCGCACAAACGTGTACCCTGCTGTTTCTCGCCCTCAACTCCTCATATATTGCGCTGGTAAGGCTCACAACATAAGCCTTTGAAGCATAGTATGTTGCCATCATAGGGCCGCCGTACATAAGCCCTGCCGAAGAAGCTATATTCATTATATAACCCCTGTCAGCGGCAACAAAGTCTTTCAAAAACAGCTTTGTGAGCATATGCACCGCCGTAACGTTGGTGTCTATCATTTTAAGCTCAGTGTCCAGAGGAAGCTTGTCAAAGCTGCCCACTGCACCAAAGCCTGCGCAGTTCACAAGCACTGATATCTTCTCGCTCTTTGTTTCCTCATAAAGCCGCAGACATTCTTCCCTGTCGGAAACGTCGCAAACTATCACCCTCGTGTTGTCACCAAGCTCCTCCGCAAGCTCTCTGAGCCTTTCCTCACGTCTTGCGCTGAGTATCACACGAAAGCCCCTTGCAGATAGATCTCTCGCTATCTCTCTGCCAATTCCCGAGCTTGCGCCTGTTACCAAAGCCGTCTTAGCCATTTATATCATCCTCCACCCTTTCCAGGGATATTATTTGATTTTTGTCATATCAGTATATCACATTAGTATCACCCTGTCAAGTGTGAGAAAGATGTAAAACACGCACAAGAGCATCGCAAAAAACTGAATAAAAATGTCAAAATCTCTTGACATTTACTTTAAAGCATGGCATAATGTTAATATAATTTTAAGAAATAGAATAAAATTAAACTGAGAAATCAAAGAACAAAGAACAAGGAGATAAAAAATTATGAGTTGTACCCTTTGCATACTTGCCGCAGGTCTTGGAAGTCGCTTCAAAGGCGGCATAAAACAGCTTGAACCTTTCGGACCAAACGGCGAGATAATAATGGATTATTCTATCTATGACGCCATTGAGGCAGGCTTTGACAAGGTCGTATTCATTATAAGAAAGGATATCCGTGAAGCCTTTGATAAAATGATAGGCGACCGTATCTCAAAGTATGTCAAGGTAGATTATGTCTATCAAGAGCTTGACTGCCTTCCGGAGGGCTATTCCGTACCTGAGGGACGTGTTAAGCCGTGGGGTCACGGTCACGCAGTCTGCTGTTGCAAGGGCGTTATAAATGAGCCTTTCGCAGTAATAAACGCTGATGATTTTTACGGCAAGGAAGCTTTTGTGAAGCTCCACGATTTTCTCTGCAATGAAAACTCAGATTGCAAAAAGCTTCATCTCGGCATGGCAGGCTTCATACTGAAAAACACTCTGAGCGACTTCGGTGCAGTGAACAGAGGTGTCTGTGAAGTGAAAGACTCTATGCTCACAGACGTTGTTGAAACCTACAATATCCGCCGTGAAAATGACGGCAAGGTCTATTCAGGCAAGGAAGAAACAGCCGAGCTTGACGAGAACTGCTATGTGTCAATGAATATGTGGGCTTGCCCTGACGGCTTTATAGATAAGCTCAATGGTATGTTCACAGACTTTATGAAAGAAAATAAAGACAGCCTGACAGCGGAGTTTCTCCTCCCTGCGGGTATCGATACAATGATAAAAACAGGTGTTGCAGACTGCAAGCTTCTGGAAACTCACGATAAGTGGTTCGGCGTTACATATAAAGAGGATAAGCCAACCGTTAAAGCCGATATCGCAAAGCTTATAGAGGCTGGCGTTTATCCTGAAAAGCTTTGGAAATAAAACTTTTTCAAACAAATAAAACAGAATAATTTGTCAACAATAAGTCGGGCAGAACAAATTCTCCCGACTTTTTTGCGTCTGTTTGTAAAAAGTGAAGAAAATCCTTAATTCGACTAAAAAGCACTTGAAAAAGGCTGTAAAATGTGTTATGATAATCTTTGAAACGGATCTGCATTTTTGCAGGTCAGGAGAGATAATATAAGAGGTAGTATAATGGAGAGCCAACACGGTAGCAATTTGAAAAATATAAGAAAAAAAAGAGCCACAGCACAGCAAAGCATAGTGTCATTGAGTTGCCTTGTGTGCATAGCATTTGCGGCAATATGGGGCTTCCATGCAGGAAGCGGCAACAGCAGGGCTGTGGAAGCAAAGAAGATGTCAGCTTCAAGCTCTGTGGCAGAGAACGAAAGCTCCGAGAGCAATGCAGACAACTCTTCTCAGGCAGAAAGCATGGTCGATGAGAGTGGCATAGATGAAAGCCTTACTGACAGCTCAGTTACCCACGATGACGCCGACGACCTTTCCGACGCAGTTTTCATAGGCGACTCACGAACAGTTGGTCTGCAAAACAACTGCGATAAGCCAAAGGCAACATTCCTTTGCTCTGTGGGAATGCACATCGACACCGTTATGACAGACCAGAACATCACCCTCTCAAACGGCAATGCAGGCACTGTTATCGACGCTCTTGGAGAAAGACAATATGGCAGAGTGTATATAAACCTCGGCACTAACGAGCTTGGCTGGCCTTATATCGACACCTTCAAGGATTATTATACACAGCTTATCACAAAAATTCAGGAGATACAGCCTGACGCTGTTATCTATGCTGAATCTATCCTCCCTGTAACAGCTTCAAGAAGTTTACAGGGCGACGCCATAAATAACACAAATGTAGCCACATTCAATCAGGCTATCTCAGAGGTGGCACAGCAGACAGGTATAAATTATCTTGACTGTACCTCCGCTGTAGCAGGCGCAGACGGCACTCTTCCTGAGGAAGCCTCCTCAGACGGAATACACCTTATGAGCGAATACTGCGACAAGTGGCTCAACTATATAATCGACAACACATAAGAAAGGAAAGAAGAATTATGAAAACAAAGAAGATACTCTGCACTCTTATGGCAGTTATGTGCATTGGCACAGCAGCACTTACAGGCTGCGGTTCAGACTCTGACAGCAGCACAGCAAACTCCGCAAATTCAGCGGCAGCCGCTCAGACAAACGAAAGCGTTGACGTAACAGCCGTTGCGGACAAGCTCAAGGACGGCATAAAGTTCAAGGACGAGCTTGCAGAGCTTGACGAAGCAAAGATAGAAAAGATAATCGGCATATCAGCAGACAGCTATACAAAGGCTAAGGTCTATGTAAGCTCATCAGGAGGAACAGCCGAGGAGATAGACTGCTTTGAAGCCAAGGACGCAGACAGTGCAAAGGCTATCGCAGATACACTTACAGCAAGAGTCGAAAGCCAGAAAAAGGTTTTTGAAAACTATGTTCCTGAGGAAATGACAAAGCTAGGCGACCCTGTTCTTGTAACCAACGGCAATTATGTTTACCTCTGTCTTTCAAACGATAACGATAAAGCAAAAGAGATAATAGGCTAGGAGTAATAAATATATGCTTTTTTCAAGTACAACATTTCTGTTCGCATTCCTGCCTATTGTACTGATAACGTATTATATCGTCCCACGCATAACACGCAATCTGGTGCTGTTTATCTTCAGCCTTGTGTTTTACGCATGGGGCGAACCTGTTTATATCGTCCTCATGATAGCTTCCACTATCGTTGCGTATATAACAGGACTATTGGCAGACAAACAGCGTAAAAACGAAAAAAAATACACTCCGCTCATTGCAATGATAGGAGCGGTGGTGTGGAACATCGGGCTTCTTCTGTTTTTTAAATATACCGACTTTTTCATCGGTGCGGCAAACAGCATTTTCGGCACGCAGATAAAAACGCTGGGTCTTGCCCTCCCTATCGGTATCTCATTCTACAGCTTCCAGACCCTTTCCTACGTTATCGACGTTTATAAGGGCGAAGTAAGAAGTCAGAAGAACTTCCTTGACCTTGCCACCTATGTTGCCCTTTTCCCACAGCTTATCGCAGGTCCTATCGTAAGATACATCGACGTTGCGGAACAGCTCAAAAAGCGTAACGAGAGCATAGAGCATTTTGCACAGGGCGTGTGGAGATTTTCCATAGGTCTTGGCAAAAAAGTCATTCTCGCAAATACTATCGGCGAGCTTTTCGACACTATCTCAAACTCAGCACAATCCGAACTGAGCGTTGCTGCAAGTTGGTTGGGCATAATAGCCTATACATTCCAAATATACTTTGACTTCTCAGGCTATTCCGATATGGCGATAGGTCTTGGCAAAATGTTCGGCTTCGACTTTCTCGAGAACTTCAACTACCCTTACATCTCCACCTCTATCACAGACTTCTGGAGACGCTGGCATATGTCACTTTCAAGCTGGTTCAGAGATTATGTCTATATCCCACTTGGCGGTAACCGCAAGGGCAAAGCAAGACAGTGCCTTAACATCATGATAGTATGGTTTCTCACAGGCTTCTGGCACGGTGCAAACTGGAACTTTATGCTATGGGGTGTGTACTTCGGTGTGATACTCCTATGTGAAAAACTTTTCTTGGGCAAAGCCCTGAAAAAGATACCTGCATTTTTCCAGCATATCTACGCACTTCTTTTTATAGTCATAGGCTGGGGAATATTCTCCTATGAAGATTTCGGCAAGCTCACACAGAACTTCAAAAATATGTTCGGCGCAGGGGGACTTCCTCTCATAAATCACCAAACAGTGTTCTGGCTCACACAGTATGCAGTAACAATAGTGATACTTGTGATAGCTTCAACACAGCTTCCAAAAAAGCTCTGCCTTAAGCTTCAGATCAAGTGTCCTGAGATATGCGGCTGTATACTCCAACCGCTGTTCGCATTAACACTTTTGGCAGTTTCCACCGCCTACCTTGCAGGTAATTCATTCAATCCGTTCCTGTATTTCAGATTTTAAAGGAGGACGGCAGATATGAAAAAACAACTTAAAAACTATATTATGATAGTGTGCTTTCTGCTGTTCATATTCGGCTTTGCAGTGGCAAGCTTCATCTCAGAGGATCGTGAATTCTCCGAAAACGAGAACCGCTATCTACAGCAAGCCCCTGAATTTTCATGGAAAAAACTCGAAAAAGGCGAGTTCACATCGGATATCGAAAGCTATATGTCCGATCAGATATTCATGAAAGACCAGCTTGTGAGTCTTAAAACAGTCACCGACCGCACGCTTCTCAAAAACTATCAAAATGGCGTCTACTTCGGCAAGGACGGCTATTATCTCCAAGACTATCAGGAAAACAGACCTCTTATCGAGAAAAATATAAGCTGTCTTAACGATTTTGCTGACAGCCTAGATAAATCCGTCGACGTAAGCTTTCTTCTTGTGCCGAATGCAGTTTCCGTTATGTCAGACAAGCTCCCTGCGGTCACACAGACCGACGATCAGCTTGAAAGCGAAAAGTATATAAGCTCTATCCTCAGCGACAGAATAAACCTCTGCTTCCCATATGACCAGCTTAAAGACGCCGCAAAGTCCACGCAGGTTTTCTATAAGACCGACCACCACTGGACGGCCGAGGGCGCAAAAGTGGGATTTGACGCACTTATGACAGCCATGAATGAAGATATCCCACAGGCATCCTACAATATAGAAACTGTAAAGGACTTTCATGGCACACTTTATTCAAAAGCCCCAACAGACTTCTCCGCTGCTGACGAAATGCACTTCTACTCAAACCCTGACAACAGCGTAAAGGTAAATTATGTTCAAGAAAACAAACAAACAGACACCCTTTTTGACGATTCATTCAAGACCAAAAAGGATAAATACTCCACATTCATGGGCGGAAACTTTGCCCTCACGGAAATAGAGACAAACGGCGAAAACGACGAACACGTCCTTATTATAAAAGACAGCTATGCAAACACCGTCATGCCGTTCTTTGCCGACAAGTATAAGCACATCACAATGATAGATATGCGTTATTACCACATAATGGATAAGACCGTCAGTGAATATGTAAAAGACAACGGTATAACAAAGGTCATTTTCCTTTATAATATGGACTTTGTGAACACCGATAACAACTTCATATGGCTTGAATAACTCAGCAACAATTAGGGGCGGCCATTGGTCGCCCGCTATTTTTATCACACCCATATATAACGTCAACGTCAAACCCACAGAAAGAAGGACATAAAATGACACTTACCCCCTACAAAAGAAAAGCCTTTTATTATGAAACAGACCGCATGGATATAATCCACCATTCAAATTACGTCCGTTGGCTTGAGGAAGCCCGTGTTGACCTTATGGAACAGCTTGGCTGCCCTTTTCACGAAATAGAAGAACGTGGCATAGTTTCCCCAGTGCTCTCCGTGGAAACGCACTATAAATATCCCATCCGTTTCGGAGATGAGTTTGAAGTGCGCTGTAAGCTGTCAAAGTTCAACGGCTGTGCCTACGAGCTTGACTACGAGGTCATTGACCTTACCACTCAGAAAACAGCCTGCCTTGCCCACACCTCCCACTGCTTCACCAGCCCCGACCTTAAGCCTGTAAGACTAAAAAAACATTATCCCGATATCTACGAGAAATTCCTATCCGCATATGAGGCAAGTGAAGAATAAGCAAAAAAATGTACAGCTCCCGAGTTTTTTCTCAGGAGCTGTACTTTTGTGTAAAAAAATGACAGACGTGACCTGTCACGAAGAAAGCAATCCATCAACGCCCTCACGCCACTTTTCAAAGCTGCACAAACCAAGCTTTGCCCAGCGGCATTCCGAGCATAGTATATCAAATGCCTTTTTATCCATTTTGCTTCTCAGCCTTGTCAGCGCACTGCGATAATTCTCCACTGAGTGACATTCTATCTCAGAAAGTTTGCAAACCTCGCTGTCTTTCTGTGCCACCGTTCCGCCACAGCCGTCAAGCAAACAACCGTCCTCCGTCCTGTTTGGGCAGTGCTGACATATCATATCTCCGCTGCACACAAAACGCACCGCAGTGTCCTCGCTCTCCAATCTGTCTTTCACAGACTGCATATTCACCGAAAAACCGTCACTGTAGCCTTTTCCCTGAAAAAGCGGCAGGCACAGCAGATGATGAAATCTAAGCTCAGGCTCTCTTGTAAGCATAGCAACCTGTCTTTGCAAGTCTGCTTACAAGCTCGATGCTGATAAGGTAAGCAGCAACAACAGAGATAATGTCCTTTACAAGATAAGGAACAGAAACAAGAAGGATAGACTTGCCGATAGAAATATTAGCAACGATAGCGTACTGGATAGCACCGAGCAGGTGGTCGCAAGCAAGACCTGCGATACCAAGCACGATAGCGATGACCTTACCGCTTATCTTGTCAGAGCAGAACTTTGCGCCAAGACCGCAAAGAAGAGCCATAACGATAAATCCGTAAATGAATCCACCTGTATACCCTACGATAACGGAGAAACCGCCTGACCAGCCTGCAAACACAGGCACGCCGATAGCGCCCAGCAGACCATAGACCAGAGCAGACACAGCACCGCCCTTCCAGCCGAGAAAATATCCTGCGAGAGCCACAGCAAAAGTCTGGAGCGTAACAGGAACGTGAGTAGGAAGCGGAATAGTTATCTGCGAAAGCACAGCGATTATAGCCGTCATAACTCCGATACCGACTATTTGTTTTGTTTTGTTTTTAGCATTGTTATTCATTGTAAACCTATCCTTTACTTTTTATTTGACAATTAATATTGTATCACATACCAAGTCTATTGTCAACCAAAAATATTTATTTCGGTATACAATTATAAGACATCGGTAAACGATACTTTTATACAAATTTAATAACAAACAGTGAAAACACGGCATTGCCCTTCCGAACGGGACACCGAGGGCATCGTCCCCTACAATATTTCGGGCAACTTCCTACCACCGCAAAATCGCTACGCTCGGTGCTGTCTTTTACTTCGTACTTGAGCACAACTCTGTTCAGCTTTGCCAATTCCTCATTCCTCACTTCCCCTTGTGCATTTTGCCCTTAAATCATACTAAATTGATAGAATTAATATCAATTTTCACAAAAATGCGAAAAATCATCTTAAACCTATTGACATTCCTCTATGGGTGTGGTATAGTATAGATACGCTAAAACATACTAAACGACTAGGATTAATATGAATTTGAAATGAGGCGTCGAAAATGAGTGTAAAAATACTGAAACTAAAAACAGCGTACGATTCACGAATGTGTATGTGCTGTATGTGTTGCTGTTAAAATCAGCATAAAGTTCAGTAACAAAAATTTTTATCGGATTTAAAAAACATCAATTTAATGAAAGAGGTAATTTAAAATGAGCGCAATAAATGAAAGAAATCTTAAATTTGAAACACTCCAGCTCCACGTTGGTCAGGAAACAGCAGACTCTGTAACAGACGCAAGAGCCGTTCCTATTTATCAGACATCATCATACGTTTTCCATAACTCACAGCATGCCGCTGACAGATTTGCTCTTAAGGACGCAGGCAACATCTATGGCAGACTTACAAACCCTACCGAAGACGTTTTTGAAAGACGTATCGCAGCTCTCGAGGGCGGCACAGCAGCTCTTGCAGTCGCATCAGGCGCAGCAGCAGTAACATACGCTATTGAGAACGTAGCCCTTGCAGGCGATCATATCGTAGCTGCAAAGAACATCTATGGCGGCACATATAACCTGCTTGCACACACTCTTGTTGATTACGGCATCACAACAACATTTGTCGATCCGCTTGACCCAGCTAACTTTGAAAAGGCTATCAAGGAGAACACAAAGGCTCTCTATATCGAAACTCTTGGCAACCCTAACTCAGACGTAGTTGATATCGAAGCTATCGCAAATATCGCACACGCACACAATATCCCACTTCTCGTTGACAGCACATTCGCTACTCCATATCTCGTAAGACCTATCGAGTACGGTGCAGATATCGTTATCCATTCTGCAACAAAGTTCATCGGCGGTCATGGTACGGTTATGGGTGGTATCATCATTGACGGCGGAAAGTTCGACTGGACACAGAACGACAAGTTCCCGGGTCTGAGCAAGCCGAATCCGTCTTACCACGGCGTTGTATTTACAGAAGCATGCGGAAACGCTGCTTATATCATGAAGATTCGTACCACACTGATGCGAGATCAAGGTGCAGTACTTTCTCCGTTTAATTCCTTCTTGCTGCTGCAAGGTCTGGAAACCCTGTCTTTGCGGGTAGAACGGCACGTAGAAAATGCACTGAAGGTTGTCGACTTCCTGAAGAATCATCCGCAGGTAGAAAAGGTTTACCATCCGTCCCTGTCTACTGGCAAGGAAAAGGAACTGTATGACAAGTACTTCCCGAACGGTGCAGGTTCGATTTTCACCTTTACGATTAAGGGCGATGCAGAAAAGGCAAAGAAGTTCACCGAAAGTCTGGAACTCTTCTCCCTGCTGGCAAATGTTGCTGATGTTAAGAGCTTGGTGATCCATCCGGCATCCACAACCCATTCTCAGCTGGACGAAGAAGAATTGCTGGCATGCGGCATTCATCCGAACACCATTCGGCTTTCTATCGGTACAGAACACATTGATGATATTCTGGCTGACCTGCAGCATGGTTTTGATGCTGTAAAGTAAATTGGATACAACCGCAATCCGAATATTGCAGTGTATGGAGGGTTTGTTCTGGCTGCGTTTGCAGGAGCGAACAAGCCCTCCTATTTTTTATCGGATGCAAACCCTGCATCCAAACAATCCAATCCAAGAGAGGAAGAACAACCATGATTTATGCAGACCACGCTGCAACCACAAAAATGAGTGCAGAAGCGATGGCAGCCATGGTAAAGGGCTGGGAAGTATACGGCAATCCGTCCAGCCTGCACACCATCGGACAAGAAGCTGCTGTTGTTTTGCAGAAAGCAAGAGAACAGATTGCAGTCTGTCTGGACGCTGACCCGAAAGAAATTTATTTTACTTCCGGCGGCAGCGAAGCAGACAATCAGGCACTTCGTTCCGCTGCAGCCATCGGCAAGCGGAAAGGCCACATGCACATTATCTCCACAGCGTTTGAACATCATGCAATTCTGCACACGCTGGAACAGCTGAAAGCAGAGGGCTTTTCTGTTACGCTGCTGGATGTGCACGAAAATGGAATGATAACACCGGAGCAGGTAGAAGCTGCCATTCAGCCGGATACCTGTCTGGTTACTGTGATGTATGCCAACAATGAAATTGGTTCGATTCTGCCAATTGCAGAAATTGGAGCGGTTTGCAGAAAGCACCATGTTCTGTTCCATACCGATGCCGTGCAGGCAGTGGGACACATTCCGATTTCCGTTAAGAATGACAACATTGATATGCTATCCCTCTCCGCCCACAAATTCCATGGGCCAAAGGGAATTGGCGTTTTGTATGCAAAGAAAGGCGTTCGCTTAACTTCTTTGATTGCTGGCGGAGCACAGGAACGGGGCAAGCGTGCCGGAACGGAAAATATTCCAGCAATTTTGGGCATGGCAGCTGCTTTGCAGGATGCTTGCGACCATATGGAAGAAAATACGCGTCATTGTCTGGAACTGCGGGAACGCTTGATTGCAGGGCTTTCCAAGATTCCACATTCCGTTCTGAACGGCGACCGGGAACATCGTCTGCCGAGCAACGTGCATTTTTGCTTTGAGGGAATCGAAGGGGAATCGTTGCTGCTGCTGCTAGACCAGAAGGGGATTTGTGCATCCTCTGGTTCTGCCTGCACCTCTGGTTCATTAGACCCTTCTCACGTTCTGCTGGCAATCGGCAGACCGCATGAAATTGCACATGGTTCGCTGCGGTTGTCGCTGGGCGAAGAAAATACCATGGCGGAAGTGGATTATATGTTGCAGGCAATTCCGGAAGTGGTTGCCTATCTGCGGCATATGTCTCCGGTTTGGAGAGATTTAGAGAGCGGAAAGAAGTCTTTCTTGCTGTAAGAAAAAGGAGAAACAACGATGGCTTTATATAGTGAAAAGGTAATGGATCATTTTCTGCACCCACGGAATGTTGGTGTTCTGGAAGATGCGGATGGCGTTGGAGAAGTTGGAAATGCAAAGTGCGGCGACATCATGAAAATCTATCTCAAGATTGACAATGATGTGATTTCAGATGTAAAGTTTGAAACATTTGGCTGTGGCAGTGCGATTGCATCTAGCTCGATGGCAACGGAAATGATTAAGGGCAAGCCGGTTTCGGAAGCATTGCAGCTGACGAATAAGGCAGTTGCAGAGGCATTGGACGGACTGCCAGCACATAAACTGCACTGTTCCGTACTGGCAGAAGAAGCAATTAAGTCTGCCCTGAAAGATTACTACGACAAGAACGGCATTGCTTACGATGCTGCTCAGTTCCCGAACTGTGAAGACTGTGCACATTGTGCAGAATAATTGCAGTTTCTAAAAAAGAGAAAACTCATCCGGCAACCTGTCGAATATGCAACAGGTTGCCGGATGAGTTTGTTTTGTCGACATTAGCAGCAACTAACATCTGGTGATTTTTTTCGATTGGATGAAATTTGTCGATGAGTTTCACCAAAATTTCACAGGATATTCTTGAAAATTCGCTCATGAAAAGCTTATACTAAAAGCAGTAAGAGTGAACAAAAGCGAATAAACAGGAAGGAAGATGAAGAGATGAAATCCATCGAAACAGAAGTTGTTGCCCTAGTGGAGCGAAACGGACGGCTGATTTTACAGTCCGCTGGTATGGAGCAGGAAAAGGGATACATTCAGCACGGAGCAGTCAGCTGTTACCTGCATTCTTTTTTTGTGGCATATATGAGTGTCTGGCTGGCAAAGCGGTTTCGGATTCGGGTACATTTGCGGAGTTTGGTGCGGGGAGCACTGCTGCACGATTATTTTCTATATGATTGGCACATCAAAGACCCCAACCGAAAAGCACATGGGTTCTCCCACGCAGCAGCAGCGTTACAAAATGCAGAGCGAGATTTTGCTTTAAATGCAGTAGAACGAGATGTCATTGCCCGACATATGTTTCCCTTGAATCTGACACCGCCACGGTATCGGGAAAGCATTCTGGTTTGCATTGCTGATAAAATCTGTGCCGTTTATGAAACCTTTTCAATTCCGATTCCAAAACACGTCTTGCTGGCGGAATAAAAACATAGAAACATAGAATCCGGCTTACAATAGGGGATTTTCTCCTATTGCAAGCCGGTTTTTTCTTATTTTGTGGTGTTCTTTTTCGAGTCTTTTTTGTAGTGCATTGCTTCGGAAATGGTAATAACGGGGATTTTAGTGCGTTTATGAACCTTTTCCAGAATATTTTTTTCGAAGCGAACATCGCCGATGAGAATACATTGTGTATCCGGATATTTATGAATATCTCGGCTGTGGATTGTTTTTGCATATTCACTGGATTTTTTCCCATTTTCCAGCAGGTAATCAAAGAATTCCCAGGACTCCATGCCGTTCGGGCACTTGAGCCAGATGTACGGGGAGTTCTTGCCGCCGGTGTACCAGATGCCCAGATCGTCGAGGGTCTCGGACAGAACCTTGGCGTTCTGCTTGTAGTAGCCGAGGGTCTCCTTGATCTGCTTCATGCCTTCCTCGGTGAAGCAGGCGGCAGCGCCCTTCTGTACGATATACGGAACGCCGTTGAACTTGGTGGTCTGGCGGCGCAGCCACATCTTGTTCAGCTTGCCGTCCGCGAGCGCG
>ENA-OROL01001417-OROL01001417.1-human-gut-metagenome-genome-assembly--contig:-NODE-1417-length-19734-cov-15.195335_pt1 | contig 19734 bp, 13 predicted proteins | sample MGYA00242128_ERZ509048 | MGnify/ENA primary metagenome ERZ509048 (study PRJEB26280, sample SAMEA2338750) | human gut metagenome | biome: human gut; feature: human-associated habitat; material: faeces...
CTGTCCATGCGCAACGAATGCGTGTTCTGCTTCTGACCCGAAACGGGGGCGGGCGGCGTTTCCGGCTTGGGGTCTGCGCCGACGAGCTTTTCCATGTTCTCGGAAATCGCCTCGGCAATCGACTCCGCGCTCTCGGTTGGCATGGCGACTGCGGGCGCAATGGGCTGGGCAGGCGCTTCCGGAACGACCGGCTGAACGGGCGCGCTCGGCTGGTCTGCCTGCCAGTCATACGGCTTTTCGCGCACAACCTTCTGCTGCGGCATCACCTGCGGGGCAGAGAGCGTCAGGTCTCTCGACTTGAGCTTTTCCAGCAGCTCGAGATGTCCCTTGATGTCCTGCTCGATCACGTCGATGAAATTGAGCGCAGTCCTCTTCGCATCGTCGAGCCGCGTCTGCTCTTCGGCAAGCTCCTTTTTGAGATCGTCGCTCTGCGAGCGGAGCGTTGTTTCCGCGCCGGCTACGATGGTTGCGCTGCGGGACTGGGCTTCTGCGATCATCCGGTCACACTGTGCCTGCGCCTGCGCCATCTGCTGCTTCATCGCAGCTTCCTGCCCACGGTATTCCTCGAGCTTTTCGACCAGGACCTTCATCTTGGACTTGAGCACGGAGTTTTCCTTGTAGAGCATGATGTAGTCTTCGGTGAGCGGTTCAAGAAAATCGTCCACCTGCTGCATATCATAGCCGCCGAAAACGGCTTTGGAGAAGGTTTGCTCCTGAATTTCCTGCGGTGTAAACATACGGTTTCTCCTTTCCGGGTATTACAGGTACAGACCGTTGTTTTCCAACTCGTCGATCAGATCGCCGACAATGTCCACGTTGTAGGGCGTGATGATGTAGGTGCTGATGGCGATTTTCTTGATCTTGCCGTCGAGCGCGTAGGCGCAGCCGGACAGGAAATCGACCAGACGGCGCGCAACGTCCTTGTTGGTTGCCTCGAGATTGAGCACGACCGCATGCTTGCTGCGCAGATGCTCGGCAATGTCGGACACGTTGTCGAACCGGTCGGGCTTGACCAGCACCACCTGCATCTGCGCCGTGGTGTGGATGTTCACGACCTTGTTGCTGCCGGGGGTGCGGCGGGTCGATGCGCCGGAAGAAGCGGACGATGTGTCGTCTGCGTCGTCGTCCAGATCGAAACTGGGCGCGCGGCTGGGCGCGGGCGCGGAAGAAGAGCGCGAGGCGCGCGTGGGTCTTACGTCGTCGTCAAATTCATCGAAATCGTCCTCGTCCTCGGTGTAGGGCTTGGCCAGTTTCTTCAGTTCATCCATGAATCCCATAACTCTGATATCCTCCAAATAAATCTGTCTGTCAGACCTTATTATAATTTCTTGCGCCAAAAATGGCGGTGCCGACACGGACGAGCGTCGCTCCCTCGCGGATGGCGTCCGGGTAGTCTCCGCTCATGCCCATCGACAGGCAGTCCATGGACACATTATCGTATTTTTTTGCACTTATGTCAACAAAAAGATTCCGCATTTCTGCAAAATATCTGCAATTATCGCCCGGTTTTTCGCTTACGGGAGGAATTGCCATCAGCCCGTGCAGCCGCACGTGGGGATAGTTTGCCATTTCTGCCGCAATCTGGCGCGCGCCGTCGGGCGTGAAGCCGGATTTGCTTTCCTCGTTTCCGATGTTGACCTCGAGCAGAATGTCCTGCGTCACGCCAACCTTTGCCGCCTGCTTTTCGATGCACTGCAATAATTCCAGCCGGTCGACCGATTCAATCAGATCTACCACGCCAACGATGTATTTGACCTTGTTCGTCTGCAGATGCCCGATGAAGTGCAGCGGCTTTCCTTCATACGCGCCCTGCGGGCGCTTTTCCTGAATTTCCTGCACGCGGTTTTCGCCGCAGACATCCACGCCCGCCGCAATGGCTGCGCGGACGCGCTCTGCGTCATTCATTTTTGTCGCAGCGACCAGCGTAATGTCCTCCGGCTTGCGTCCGGAAGCAATGGCGGCCTCCGCAATGCGTTTTTTTGCGGTCTGCACCGCTTGTGTGATAGTCTTGCGTTCTTCCTCTGTCATTATTTCATTACCTTCTTGTCATTCACATCTTTGGCTTCCACAATAATATCGTCATTGACAACCAACGAATCATTGCCGGTTACATTTTGCTTTACAATGTAGAAATCGCTTCCTTCGTACAGCGGGTCAATTTTTTTATAGCTTGCCACAGAATTAGACAGAACATAGACGCCCATCTCGTCATTTTCCATGCGCACCGCAGATTTCGGCACCTTGAGGCCTGCATACGAATCCACAACAACCGTTGCCACCTGTTCCCGCATGGAAACCAGCTCCACATCCATATCCTCCGACTGGAAAATAACCAGTGTGCTGTCATTGCTCTCATCGTCCCGCACCGCTTGTATGGTTGCGGAGACATCTTGGCTGATCTGTGAAAAGCGCAACTTGACGCTGTTGCCCTGCTTGAGATTTTTGGCGTCGGCATCGCTGACCTTTGCGGCGTAATACCAGGCATAGCCCGATACCACTTTTCCCTTGCCGGACGTGGATGCCGGATTTTTCTTCGACAGCTTTTCCAGCAGCCCGCAGCACGGCAGCAGCATCAGCGTGCACAGCACATTGAAGATCGAGTGGGTGACCGCGATCTGGAACGTGTCGATCGGCTGGTCGACGAAGGAGAAGTGCAGCAGCAGATTCGCCGTCTCAAACACCGTCAGCCAAACGACCGTGCCGATGATATTGAAGCTCAGATGCACGACGGCTGCGCGCCGCGCGTTCTTGTTCGTGCCGACGGAGGACAGCATGGCCGTCACGCACGTGCCGATGTTCTGTCCCATGATAATGGGGATCGCCGCGCCGTAGCTGACAGCCCCGGTCGAGGACAGCGCCTGCAGAATACCGACCGACGCGGACGAGGACTGCACAATGCCCGTCAGAATCGCGCCAGCCAGAACGCCCAGAATGGGATTCGAGAACAACAGGAAGAATTTCGTGAAGTTCGGGTCGTCCCGCAGCCCGGAGACGGAGCCGGACAGCGATTCCATGCCGAACATCAGCGTCGCGAAGCCAAGAAGGATCAGGCCCGTGTCCTTTTTCTTGCCCTTTGCGGTCAGATACAGAATAATGCCGATCACAGCCAGCACCGGCGTGAACGACGACGGCTTCAACAGCTGCACGAACAGGCTGTCCCCGCTGATGCCGGACAGCGACAGCAGCCACGCTGTCACAGTCGTGCCGATATTCGCGCCCATGATAACAGGAATGGACTGCTTGAGGCTCAAAAGCCCCGAATTGACAAAGCCCACGACCATGACCGTCGTAGCCGAGGACGACTGAATGACCGCCGTAACGGCAAGCCCCGTCAGAAGCCCGGAAAATTTCCCGTTCGTCAGCTTCGCCAGAATGGCCTTCAAGGACCCGCCCGCGCGCTTTTCCAGCGCCGTGCCCATCACACTCATGCCGAACAGGAACAAACTCAGCGAGCCGAGCAATGTTAAAAAGTTAAAAATCGTCATATCCGCACAGACCTCTTTCCAAATTCGTTTTATCTGATATAAATATAGAAAGAGAATGTCAAATGCGCGTCCAGAATTACGTTAAATCTTCGTGATATTTCCCGCAGAATCTTAAATCCAAATCAATTCCCGGTTAAACCGCCGACAGTCCGGCGAATCCGCACGCACCCAAAGCCTTCCCCGCCGGGGAAGGTGGCCCGAAGGGCCGGATGAGGGCGGGGAGCAGCCGCGAATTGTTGAAGCTTCACAGCATCGCCGCCCATCCGAAAAAACTTTTTCTCCAAATTCCCCACAAATAAAGCAGCCAGCATCTTGCAATTGCGGCACAGTTCGTATATAATTATTCTACGAATACTAGGGGTAGTGTAGACTCTTGCAGCACCCAGTTACAATTTCACCCCGATTGTACGTCCGACCGAGATGAGGAGGAATGCGAAGAATGAAACGCAACCGAATATTGGCCATAGGTATCGCACTGCTGCTGGCGGTGCAGCTGCTGACACCGCTTGCCTGCGCCGCAGGCACGACGCTCAAGCTCACAGCCCCGGACAAGCTGCCGGACGTTGGACAGACCTTTACCGTCACGGCGGAGCTGACCGGCAACACAGGTCTTGCCGCCGTGCAGCTCAGTCTGGGCTACGACGATTCCGTTGTCGAATGCACCGGCATTGAAAACGGCGCGCTCATTGCCGGTATGCTCGCCGCGAGCAACCCGTACGCAACGCGTGACGGCGTCGGCGCGATCCTCGCAGCGGCGACCACCACCGCCGTCAAGACCGACGCTGTAGTAGCCGCGTTCCTTCAGGCTTTCGATCGCCTTGGTCAGATTCACCACGCGTGCCACCGGCATGTGCGCGGCGGCGCCCGCGGACACCTTCCATGCGGCGGCCGTGACCGAAGCGGAACGACGTTCCGGCAGAATCACGCCGTTTGCGCCGAATGCGGCCGCGGAACGGATGACCGCGCCGAGGTTCTGCGGATCGGTGACGCCGTCCAGTGCGATGAACAGCGGACGTGCCGCGATACGCGCGCCCTCCGAAGTGGCCGCTTCCATGGCGCGCGCCTTCTTGTCCGCGCGGTCCACGAGCTCTGCCAGCGAGGAATACTGGAACGGTTGCGCCTTCAGCACCACGCCCTGATGGTTCGACGAGCGTGCGATACGGTCCATTTCGAGCCTGTCGGCTTCCAGCAGATGCAGTCCGTGGATGCCGGCGAGACGCACGATTTCGCGCGTGCGATCGTCATGCTCGATACGTGCCGCCACATACAGCGTGGTTGCCGGCACGCCACAACGCAGCGCCTCAAGCACCGCGTTACGACCGATGACCAGATCGTCGGATTCCGACGTGAACTTCGCCGCTCGACGGCGTGCGGCCAGTCGTGGATCGGCCATCTTGCGGCGATCCGCCGCCTTCTTCGCCTTGTAAGCCTTGTGATATACGCGATCTTCGGCCTTGGGGGTCGGCCCCTTGCCCTTCAGCGCGTTACGATGCTTTCCGCCCGACCCCTTGGTCGGTCCTTTTTTCATTGCCATAGTTGTCCATTGTCCCAGCACCCCGGGAAAAGGCGGCGGCTTCGCGTCTGCTCGATATTGCTCGATATGATGGCAAGAATGGAGAAGAACAAAGAGATTTTCGGTTTGCCCGTCATGTTCTGGGGCTTGTGGGTCACGCTGCTCATCCTGTGGATGGGCCGTTTCGTCACGTCGTTTCTTTCCATGTACCTCGTCTCCGACATGCATGTGAGCGCGGGCGTGGCCGGCACCATCGTCTCCATGTACGGTTTCGGCGGTATTTTCGGCTGCCTGTACGGTGGTGCGCTGTCTGACCGATTCGGGCGCCCCGCGATGATTGTTATCGGCAATCTCGGTTCCGCGGTGATGCTGGTTTTGTTGGCTTGTATCGGCAATCCTTGGATTATGGCGATTACGTTGCTGATATACGGTGCGATTTCATCTATGCCGACGCCTGCGGTCGCGGCTTACGTTTCCGACGTGGTGCCGTTTCGCAAGCAGAAGCGTGCGTATTCGCTGCAAACATGGGCTGCGAATTTCGGCTTCGCTATCGGCCCGATCATCGCCAACCAGCTTGTCAAAATCTCCTATTCGCTGATGTTCTATGCGGAAGCGGCTGTGTTGGTATTCGCTACGTTGCTGATGATGGCATTCTTCAAAGAGGCCGGGCTGGGCGTGCACGGTGTCGGACGGTCTGTGAAACGCTCCGTGGAACGTTCCGTGGAACAACCTGTGGAACGTTCTGGCACTGCGCAAACGGCTCAATCGCAGCAATCGAAATTCTCCATTTGGCGCAGCTATCGTCGTGCCTGCACCGACAAAGCGCTCATGTCGATGGTGGTGCTGATGTTCCTGTACACGCTGGCGTATTACCAGATCGTCAGCGGACTTCCGATTTCGATGACGCAGATTGGGCTTGGTACGGACGAATATTCCAGCCTGCTGACCATCAACGGAGGCATTCTGTGTTTGCTGCAGATTCCTGCGATCGCGCTGTTCCAGCGGATGAGCAACACCCGTGTGCTGGTGCTGGGCATGTCCATTACCGCGGTTGGCTATGCGTTCCAAATCGGCGCCGATTCGTGGGTGACGTTCGCGATTGCGACCGTGCTGTGGACGCTCGGCGAGCTTGGCACATTCCCGATTGCCGCTACGACGGTGGCGAATATCGCGCCGAAGGATGTACGCGGCACGTATCAGGGCTTGTACAACCTGGTGTGGTCGCTATCCAACGCGTTTTCGCCGCTTGTCGGAGGCTGGATTTTGAACGCGTTCGGCAGTCACGTGCTGTGGACCTGCTGCACGGTGATGTTCGTAATTGTGGCGATCGGCTTCTACGTGACGCGCGGCCCCCGCGAACGCGCCGCAGCCCGCAATCTTGCGATGGAGGAACTGTAGCGGTTGCGCTGCGCAGGTGGCGTGCGGTAGATACGCCACCGAACTTGCCAGACAACTTAACATAACTTAACGGCAACTTCGCATCTGTTAAGTTCGCTGGTAAGTTGCTGTTAAGTTCGTGCGAAGTTGACGGAAAGCGATGTATTGGCGTGATTGTGTGGCACAAATAATGGACATTGCCGGCAAGACAGGGGTGCATGTGCGCGTATGAAAAAGCGGGAGGCCGCGATTCGGTTGGAATCGCGGCCTCCCGCTATGCGATTTAAAAAATCGGAAAGAAGAGAATCGGTGCCGCAGCGTTCGCTGCGGCGGTGCCTTGCCTCACGCGGTCTGTTTCAAAGAGATGGCCTGACGCGGTTCGGCTTGCCTTCCTGCTTGAAGGTCTTACTTGTTGAGGACCTTCTTCATCAGGTCGGCGGAGGCCTTGGCGAGTGCGAACTGGCCGAAGCCCGGATCGATGGAAGCGAGGTTGGAGTTGAGGATCTGGTTGAAAGTGTCGTTGTTCTTCATGATGTTTCCTTTCGGACGACCGCCTGGTTTCTTGCTTCTTTTTTCTTCTCTACATCGTGCGGTGCGTCGCTATTGTGTTGTTTTTCTTGTTCTTCGTTCTTCTGTTGTTTTTCTGTTGTGCCTTTACTATACGCACGTCGGTATGCGTCTGGCATGCCGCAATCGTCATTTCTATTGTAAAATCATCGGGTTATCTTGAAGAAAATGTGATTACTGTGCCCGCATAACAACACAATCGCCGTATCGTACGCTGACACGAGACGGAACATATCCATTCCCATGTCAACGCACGATACGGCGATATCGGCGTAAATCAGCGGAATAATCGTAAATCAGCGGGGCTGACGGAAGTGACGGTCACCGATTGGATCGAACGGCGTGTGCGGTTCAAGCTGGTACCAGTATGCCACCGACGCGACGTCATCCTGCCGCTCGAAATTGCCGGCTTCCTCGGTGCCGATCTGCTGCCAGGTGACGCGCAGGTCAGAATCGAAATAAATCGGATCCGGAATGTGCCAGCGGTACAGGCCGCGCATGACGGGTGTGGCCACATCCCAGTAGTCGCTTTCGCGGTGCGCGGCAAGACGCTGCGAATAGAACGGGAATCCTAGGTACGGTCCGGTGAACGTGTTCTCGCGCATGCGGCCATGCTCGTCGAAGTCGGCGAAACTCCACGCGCCGCCGAAGTAGTCTTCCGCTCCGGTGCTGCACCACGTCGGGTACTGTTCATCGCCGTCGATGTACATTTTGACTTCGCCTTCGCCCCACCAGCGGCTTTCCAGTGCGGTCAGCGCAAGGTAGGTGCCGATGTACGCGCCATGGCCGTGCACATTGTCGAGAATCGTGTAGTCACGGGCAATTTCGGTGACGCGTTCGCGGCGCCACTGCGCATGGAAGCGCATCGCATCGGCTGGCAGCGCGTCGTATTCCGTGTAGTCGATTTGGTAGAAGAAGGCCGGCACGTCCTCGTTGTGATCGTTGCGCAGCACAATGCGCGCGTGCTCGAACGGCATGGCGAAATAGCAGTTGAAACCTCGATTTGGCACCACCATGATCGGGATGGAATTGATACGGCAGGCCTGTGCGTGACCGCAGCAGAAGAAATCGCCGATCGGGCACTGCACGGACGGCGTCTCCTCGCCATCCCAATAGAATTCGAGGATGAGATTGCGCAGTACGTTCGGACCGGTCGGGGAAGTGCGGTCGGTGACCGTCATCCAAATGTGGCGAATCACGCCCGGGCCATCGACGTCCATCAGCGTGACCGAATCGCCCGCCTTGATCGTCTGGATGCAAGGGCTGCCCTTACGTGACGGGCCGAGCGCGCTGGCGGCGGTGGCTGCAGTGCCCTTGCCGCCGGTCGGGTTTTCGGCGTTGACGCAACGTGTACGGCCGTGGTCCGTCGCGATTGCTAGCGAATCGAGGGCACCGTTGCCGAAACCGGAAGTCGCCATAGTATTCATTGTTCTCTCCTTTGTTAAACAGCTTGGGAAACGCGGAAATGGGTGCGCCGCCTACCACTACCGACTATCGTAGATCCCCCTTGCAGTGGGCGCGTCGATAATGCCGGCTACGGTGCTGAAAGCCGCCGCGGCCGGTTGTATCTGTTTTTGCGTTATTTCACAACATCCCAGCGTTGTTGGGTCGCGTTACTTCACTGCACCGGCGGTGATACCCTGCGACAGCTTGCGCTGGAAGATGATGAAGAAGATGATGGTCGGGATGATGCTCAGCAGCGAAGCCGATGCCAGCGTGGTCGCTTCCATGGTGCGCTGGCCCTGCAGGGTGGCGAGTGCCAGCGGAATGGTCTGTACGTCATCGCTCATGAGGAACGCCATCGGAATCATGTATTCGTTCCACGTCCACACGAAGAAGAACACGAACAGCACGCTGATGGTCGGCCAAGAAATTGGCAGCACCACCTTGCGCAGGATTTGCCAGCGAGAGGCGCCGTCGATGGCCGCGGCCTCAAGGATGGCCTGCGGGAACGTGCCGTATACGGAGGACAGCAGATAGGTGCCGTAGGCGCTTTGGATGATGGTGAAGATGATGATGATCGCGAGTTTGGTGTTGTACAGACCGACCTGCTTGAACATGGTGTACAGCGGGTAGAGCAGCGCTTCCTGCGGCATCATGTTGGCGAGCATGATGCCGAGCACGATCCAGGTGTTGCCCTTGACCTTGCCGATGCCGAGCGCGAAGGAGTTGAGCACCGACAGCACGACCGCCGCGACAGCCACCACTAGGGAGATGATGAAGCTGTTCCAGAACTTCAGCGGGAAGTTGGTGGTAGTCCAGAAGGAGATGATGCCCTCCATGGTGAAGTGCTTCGGCAGGGAGAGCGGGCCGGTGGCGTTGTAATCGGCGGAGGTCTTGAACGCGTTGACGGTCAGGACGAGCAGCGGGAACAGGACGAGCAGAGCTCCGGCGACGAGCAGGATCAGGGTGATCCAGTCACCTGCGGAACGCACGTGCTGCGTTTTCTTCGAGGCCTTGCGCGCGGCGGCCGTGGACATGGAATAAGTCATGATGGCACCTTTGCTTTTCGGATTTTTAGTATGTTCTTGCGATTGTTTTTCGGGTTTTCTCTCAGACGAGTTCCTTCTCGACGTGCTTCTGCACGAGGGTGAACACGATGGAGAAGACGATGATTACCACAGTCAGCGCTGTGGAGATTGCGGCACCGTAGCCCACCTGCTGCACCTGGAAGAACTGGTTGTAGGAGTAGTACGACGGAACCGTGGTGGAGGTGCCCGGACCGCCCTTGGTGAGCAGGTAGACCGGAGCGAAGGTCTTCAGTGCGCCGATGGTTGCGGTGAGGATGACCACCAGCAGTTCAGGGATGATGGACGGCAGGGTGACCACGCGGAACTTCTGCCACCAGTTGGCGCCGTCAAGACCTGCGGCCTCGTAGAGTTCCGGATCGACGCGCTGCAGGCCCGACATGAAGATGACGATCGGGTAGCCGAGCTGGATCCACACCAGGATGAACATGAGGATCGGCAGTGCGCTGTCAGGGCTGCCCAGCCAGTTGTGCTGCAATGCACCCAAGCCGATCTTGGCGAGCAGTGCGTTGACGGCACCGTCCTCCGGGCGGAAGATCCAGCCCATGATGATTGCGGCGACGGCCACCGGAAGCAGCTGCGGCAAATAGAACAGCGCGCGCAGGAAGGAAGCGGTTTTGCCGCCGAACTTCTTTTGGATCACGTCGGTGAGCAGAGACGAGATGAACAGGCCGAGGATGGTAGGGATGACCACGATAGCCACGATGATCCAGAACGAGTTAGCGAAGGAAATCCAGAACGTCGAATCGGAGAACAGGCGTTTCCAGTTTTTCAGGCCGACCCACTTGACGGGACCGACGCCACGCCAGCGGGTGAAGCTCAGGTAGATGTTCCAGATGAACGGAACAACAACTACCGCGAACAGACCGATGAGGCCGGGGATGAGGTATGGAACGAATTTCGCGGAGCGGTTGCCGGGAAGTCTCGACATGGAGGCTTCGTGCTTGGTCTTTTGAGACATTGCAAGTCCTTTGAAATATTGATGATCCGAGGGATTTCCGATGGATTGTTCTGTGATGACGCACGATTTGGCGCGATGCGACGTGCGGAATGTATGGGGGAGGAAAGGGTTGGTGCGGTCCGCCCGAAGACGGGCCGCACCATTATTGGAGTTGGAATGGAAAGGAAGGATCGGTTGTTTTTAGTTGTTCTTGACGCCCATGTCCTCGACGCCGGTGTCGTACTTCTCGTGGATGTTCTTGAGCACGTCTGCCGGCTTCTTGGTGCCGTTGACCAGCTCCTGGAACTCCGCTGGAACCGCGTCGGTGAGGTTGGAGGCCGCGTAATCCGGGTAGTAGCTGAGCTTGCCGTCCTTGGCGTAGGAATCGTATTCCTCGATCATGGCCTTGCTCTTCGCGTCGGTGATCTTGCTGGTGTCTGCCGCTACCGGAATGCCGCCTGCGTTGCCGAGGAAGTTCTGCACATCATCGGAGAGGACGTAGTCGATGAACTTGGCGGACAGATCCTTGTGGTGCGACTTCTCAGGAATCACCAGCAGGTTGCCTGCGCAGCCGACTGCGTAGTTGGATTCCGGCATGACGGCCGCGTCCCAATCGAACGACTTGATCTGCTTGACGAAACGGCCCTGGTTCCAAGTACCAGTCTGGTAGATCGGATATTCGCCCTTGATGAAGGCCTGCGTGGTGTCCTCGGCCTTCATGCCAGTGGCGTTGCGGGAGATGAAGCCCTTGTCAAGCCACTCGTTGATGGTCTTGACGGAGTTGGTCAGCACTTTGGAATTCCAGTCGACGTCACCCCTGTACAGCTGCCAGCTGTCGATGAACTTGGAGTCGGCATTCTTGGAAACGAGCTGCCACCACAGCCACATCACGCCGTATTCCTGCGCGTCGGCTGCAATCGGGGTCACGCCGGCGTCCACGAACTTCTGGCAGGCGTCCACGAACTCGTCGTAGGTGGTCGGAATCTTGATGTTGTACTTGGCGAACAGGTCCTTGTTGTAGTAGACGCGCTGGAATTCAGCGTAGCTGGTCATACCGTACCAGGTATCGCCGTCCATGATGCCGTTCTCGTCGTACTTGGCGACTGCTGCGTTTGCGCCGGTCACCTTCTTGTCCCAGCCGTACTGCTTGACATAGTCGCCGAGGTCGGTGAGCAGGCCCATGGTGGAGAGCACGCCGGCGGAGCCGTTGCCGCGGTTGGATTCCATGAGGTCTGGCGCTTCGTCGGAGTTCAGGAATTGGCTGCCGTTCTGCGCGATCTGGGTGAAGGACTTGCGCTCGAAGTTGATCTTGACGCCGGTCTCTTTTTCGAAGGCCTTGGCCGCGCGACGCCAAGCCTGAGTCTGGCCTGCGTCGTCCTCTTCGTAATACCAGAACGACAGGCTGTCCGGCTTTTCCTCGTCCTGTGCGGTATCGCTACCACATGCGGCGAGGGAGGTCAGCGACAGTGCTGCGATGGCCAGCGTGGCCAGTCCTCGTTTGATGTTCATTGCTATTCTCCTTGTTTCCTTCTTGAGGCGCGCCCTGCGGCACGGCTCACATCTGGTTGTATTGAAACGTTTCGATGACGTGCGTGCGATTCCGCGGTCCGTTTGGATTCGCCGGATTTCGCCCGGCTTGTTCGTTTGTTCGGTTTCTTCGGAGACCGTTGTATCGTCATTGAAACGTTTCGATTATCCGTATGAAATTATGTTGCCTTGCGATTCCGTCCGGCCGCTCTGCCTTCCGGTAATCGCAGGAAAATCTATATTGTTCCGCCGGACCCCGCTTCCGCAACGGATCCGCGTCGCTTCAGCGCGGGTTCGATGAGTTCCACGGAACCTTTGATGTCGGTGTGCTCCTCGATGGCGGAGACCAACAGGTTCATGGCTTCGGCGCACAGCTCCTCCGGCATGACCGGCATTTCGGTGATGGGGAAGCGCGTCGGCTCGCCTTCGAAATACGTGCCGCACGACAGGACCGAAACGTCCTGCGGAATCGACATGCCCGCGTCGTGCAACGCCATCAGCACCTGGCTGAGGACGCTTGCGTTCGCCTGGTTGATGATGGCGGTCGGGCGGTCGGGGTGCGCGAAGACGGTGCTGACGAAGTGCTGCGCGTCGAAGCTGTCCGCTTCGTAATGCTCGGATTCGATGACCGTCATGCCGAGCTCCTTCGCGTGCGCCAGCAGGCTTTCGCGGAAGATGACGACGTAACCGGAATGGCGGTTGTAGTCGGATTCGTTGTTGCGCAGGAACACGACGGTGCGGTGTCCCTTCTCGTACAGGAAGTCGACGGCCTTGCGGCCCATCAGCGCGAAATCGATGTCCACGCAGGCGCAGCCGGCGTGCGACGACGGATAGCCGATAGCCACGCACGGCTTGGAAAAAGTGCCGGATTGAGCGGCGCGCTCGTCATCCTGCTCCACGTCGAGCAGCACGATGCCATCCGCAAGATTGCTTTGCGTCACGCGGCGGATATCCTTCACTGCATCCGGACCGGTCAGCAACATCACGTCATACCCTGCATTCCTTGCGGCCCATGCGGTGCGCAGGAAGTAGGCGTTGTACCTGGCCTGGTTGATGTCGCCTCGAATCGGGGCGCTCAACGCGATGATCTGGTTGCGCATGCCGCGCATCTTACGGGCGCTGGCGTCCGGAGTGTAACCGAGCTTCTCTACGGCGGCCATGACTTTGTCGGTGGTTTTCGCAGAGATTGAACGCTTGCCGGATAGTACATAGGAGACGGTGCTGGCGGAAACTCCCGCTTCGCGGGCCACGTCTTTGATGCCTGCCATGCGTCTCGCCTCCCTCTTGTGCCGTTCTATCCGCTATTTATCGAATCGTTTCGTCGAAACGTTTCACTTAGCATAGCGCGACTATAAAATCATGTCAATCGTACGGCACGTCGCGTTCTCCCGTATGGGTTTATCGCCTATACGGGAGAACTACGCGTAGTTAGCGCTTCTTGCCGGACTTGCCGACCTTGCCAAACGTGAACGCGCGGACGATCGCCACAATGCCAAGTGCAACCAACGCGCATCCGCCAAACAGAATCAGCCAACCGGTGGAGGCCAGCGGGCTGAACAGCATGATGCAGCCGGCCACAATCGAAATCAGCGCGTAAATCACAGCCCATGCGGAACTTGGCATATGCCACGACTCAACCAGCGCCATCACGCCTTCCATCATCCAGCCGAGGCCCACCACCATAGTGACGAGCACTGCCAGCATGGCGCCGGACAGGGTCGCATTCTTCAGCATGACCACGCCACCGACTGTCAGCAACAGGCCGACCAGAATGTCAAGCACGCGCCAGCCTCCCGGCAGACCGAGCTCCACAATTGCGGTGACGATACGGATCACCCCGGAAATCACGAAATACGTGCCCAACGCAACCGCGGCGATCTTCAGCGTCACCCCCGGCCAGATGAGTAGCGCAATGCCGAGCACAATCGCCATCACGCCGAGCACGCCGTACACACCGCGAATGGCATTCTTCGCGCGTTGCGGCAGCCACGATTCCACCAACTTGAACGGGCTTACCGGCTCCCACTCGCCACTGTCGTTGCTATGGCTATTCGGGTCGTAACCATACGGATTACCGTACGGATATCCATACGGATTGCCGTAGGGGTTGCCATATGGATTGCCGGAATAGCGAGGGGTCTGCTCGGCATCTGGTCCGCCGCTTTGTGGACCGTCCTGCTGTTGCGATTGCTGCGCTTGCTGGCTCGGTGCATAGGCGCCGTATCCCGGCTGCGGTGGTTGACTGGGGTCGTTGGGATTGCCGGGATTCATATTTGGATAGCTCATGATGCCCTCCTTCAGAAAAACATGCTTTGAGGCGTCGTTTGCTTCAAAGACGTGCTTTCATTTTAGGCACCCTGCCTGTTTTCAGCCATCAACAGAATCGGCCGGCCTGCCTATTGGCAAGTCGGCCGGAATTATGCCGCGAATCGGCGGTTATGCTTGAGGCTGAAGCTGGCTTAGCTTAGAACAGCTTGAGCTGAACGTTGAGGCTGAGCGGCTGGTCGGCGGGCAGCTGGTACTGCTCATGCACCGGCGACATCCACGAATCGTCGCCGCCGACGCCCATTTGCGCGGCCAGCAGACGCAGGAACATGTGACGCGGCTTCGGCAGCTCATCCTGATGCAGCGCCTCTTCCAGCATCGTGCTCGAATACGGCAGTAGGCTCATCGCGAACGGCTTTGCGCCGGCACCGCGCTTCACGCGCACACCGTGGCCGGAATCGTCCGTGATCTCCGCCCAACGCACATCCTCATGATTGCCGGTTTCCTGCGGCAGCAGGTACGGCGCGCAATCATCGCCAGCCGTCGTGCTCCATACACCCAGCTTCGCGTGCCTGCGGTCGGCGTACGTCTCTTCCGGACCGGCGCCGTAGAATCGCAGGTTCGCATATTCCACCGGCAGCGCCCATTCGATACCGAACGCCGGAATCGTTGGCAGATCGCCGTTCTTCTCGCCTGGATACTCGACGTCGAGCGAAACGAGGCCGGCCGTGTCGGCAACGTAACGGACCGTCACTTTCGTGCGCTGCGGAATCGCCAATTCGTACGTATACGTGGCTTCCACGGCATTTTCTCCACGATTTGCGATTGCGCAGTCGACGCAACGCGCATACTTTCCTGCGACCGCCCACGCGGCACGTTCGAAAGCGTGTCCAGCACCGCGATCGTTGTCCGTCAGCGGACGGAACGTGGTGATCGACGGGCGGCGCAGCACGAATTCGCGCTCGCCGAACGTATATGAAACCATACCCCCTTGTGTGCGGGAGAACAGTGCTTCACGACCCTGTCCGCGCACGCCGGCGTTCCAGCGGCCAAGGGTGACGGTGCCGTCGGCCGGAGCTCCGGCCGCGTCAACGGCATCTGCAGTGGTCTTCGCACCTGCCACCACGCACTGGCCGAACGCCAGCTCGTAGCCGGCCGGTGCCCAATCGCAAGCGTTGCCAAGCTGCTGCGATACCTCCAAAACCAGCTCTTCGGCGTTGCTGCGGTAGTCATCAACCGGCCAATCGACTTCGAATGAAGCGCTCTCGCCGGCGGCCACGTCGAAACGGCGCGTAGTCGACCATACCGGCTTGCCGTCGGCCAAAATCCGCAGCACGAAGCGATAATCGCCCGTAGACACGAACAGATTGTCGTTCGTAATACGCGCTTCATCGACCGAAACCGCAATTTTCACGTTCGCATACAGCTGCTTGACTTCCTGCGCTTTCGGCGAGGGGGTGCGGTCTGCGAACAGCAGGCCGTCGCCGGAGAATTCGTAATCGCTTGGACGATCGCCGAAATCGCCGCCGTAGCACATGCGTGTCGTGCCGTCGGGCAGCTTGGTCTCGATTGCCTGGTCGATGAAATCCCAAATGAAACCGCCCTGGTACATCGGGTAGCGTTCCAACGCCGTGTATTCGTCCATATTGCCGCACGAATTGCCCATTGCGTGCATGTATTCGCAGGAAATGTACGGCTTCTTTGGACCGTCCGTATGTGCCGGGCTGCCGTCGTTCAGATAGCGTTCGATTTCGTCAGCATGCGCGTACATACGGCTTTCGATGTCCGTCACATCCTCGAATTCGCGCATGTGCACGGAACCCTCGTAATGTACCGGACGATTCGGATCAATCGTGTGCGCGTGGCGATACATCGCACGAAAAACCTCGCCCGCGCTCGACTCGTTGCCAAGCGACCAGATCAGCACGCTCGGATGGTTGTAATCGCGGCGCATCATGCTGTTGATGCGGTCCACGCACGCGCCCTCCCATTCGGGGCGGCTGCCGGGGATGCCGTCTTCAGGACGCTCGACATTGTTTGCCACCCACGTGCCGTGCGTCTCCATATTCGTCTCGTCGATCAGATACAGACCGTACTCGTCGCACAGGTCGTACCAATACTCCTGGTTGGGGTAGTGGGAGGTGCGGATGGCGTTGATGTTGTGCCGCTTGCAGAAGACCACGTCGGAAAGCATGTCCTCGCGGGTGATCGCGCGGCCGCGCTTCGCGTCGAATTCGTGGCGGTCCGCGCCCTTGAACACGATGCGCTTGCCGTTGATCGTCATGATGCCGTTTTCGATGCGGAACGTGCGGAAGCCGATCTTCTGCGTCACGGTTTCGATGATGGCGCCGTCATGTCCGACGACGCGTACGGTCAGCGTGTACAGCGTCGGCGATTCCGCGCTCCACGGCGCGATGTTCGTCATTTTGCCGGAATTAAGGGCGATTTCGCCGTTGCAGGCCTGCGTTGATTCCCATACGACATTTCCGTCGCCGTCGCGCAGCGTGCTTTCGATAGTCATCGCGTCGGCGGGGTTGCGCAAGGTGAGTGCCGCGTTGAGTTCGGCGGTGTCGGCCGTACCGGCGGTGTCGGCTGCGGTGTAGTCGGCTTCAAGCTGCACGGTTTCGACGTGCGTATGCGGCTGGGCGGCGAGCTCGACGGTGCGGAACAGGCCGTGCAGTCGCCAGAAATCCTGGTCTTCCAGCCAAGAGGCGCTCGAATATTCGTAGCAGGCGACGGTGAGCGTATGCTCGGCTTCGGGGGAATCGGCGGCGTTGCCATTGCCGTTTCGCAGCGCTTCCGTCACATCGAATTCGCTCGGCGTGAATCCGTCCTCGCCGTAACCCACGAACGTGCCGTCAAGCCATACGTAGATCGCGGTGGCGGCACCGTGGAAGGTGAGGCTGACCGTGCCGTCGTTTTCCAGCGTGCGCGCAAGCTGCGCGTCGAGCGCGAATCGACGGCGGTAGATCGCCACATGGTTGTTTTCCGGAATATTTGGCGCCTGCGGATCCTCGTGACCGTCCCACGGATATTGGATGTTGACGTACTTGTTCTTGAGATAGCCGGCCATCTGCAAGTGGCCCGGCACCTCGATCGCGCCGAAATCGCCATCCTCGAAATCGACGGCCGCGAACGGAGCGCTTTCCACGTCCACGTTGCGCGCTTGTTCGATACGAACCTTCCATTCGCCGTCGAGGCTCTGCTTCGGCTCGCTCGTCTCGCCGATGACATATCGGTGGCTGGAATGTGCCGGCTTGCGGTTCGCTGCGAACACCGTCGGATCGGTGAGCCAGCTTGCACTTGCCGTGGTTGCATGTACGATTGCGAGTTCGGCTGTATCTGCCATCTTGCATCCCCCTGTATTACTTGGTGTCACTGCATCGTTGCGGTTGCGCCGTGCGATGTTGCACGACCGTTTAGTAATGAATTTTACTAACTACCGATAATATATCACACTTCATGGTATCGTGCATCCGTCGCGTGCCATGCATCGTTCCGCCACATGTCCATTTTTCACACGCCGAGGATGTGCGATAATAACAGGATGCACCGATGGCGTCCGCCCGGTGCCCACAACCGCGCAGCGTTGCCTCGCCTTTGCAAAATGCTTGCGATTCCGCGGATTTTCGATTTCCGCGATTCGAGGCATACGTAAGACGGGGGAGAGCTGACTACTCCGCGGCGCTCCCAAGGAGATCACCATGGATGATCGCAAGAAAGATCAGTCCATCCAGTCCCATGCCAATTTTGACGGCGATTCCGCTACGGGCGATCGCACGCAGATTCGGCAGGATCAGCAAAACCAGCAGCCGCCACAAATCGACCCGTCGCTTGCCGACGCGCAAGCCGTGGCCGCATCGCTCGGCGTCGATCCGAACACCGGTCTGAGCCAAGCCGAAGCTGAACGCCGACTCGCGCAATACGGGCCGAACGAGCTCGCATCCGCACCACCCGTGCCAAAATGGAAGAAGTTCCTGGCGCAGTTCAAAGACCCCCTCGTCTACCTGCTGCTCGCTGCCACCGGCATCTCGCTCATCGCATGGTTCATCGAAAAAGCCAACGCTGCGCCAGGCGCGGAAGGCGGCGAAATACTGCCGTTCGACGCCATCGTCATTGTGCTTATCCTTATCGTCAACGCGGTACTCGGCTACATTCAGGAATCGAAAGCGGAAGAAGCCGTCGAAGCGCTCTCCCAAATGACCGCGCCGCAAACCAACGTGCTGCGCGACGGCAAAATCGCACGCATCAACACCGTCGACGTGGTGCCGGGAGACATGGTCGTGCTCGGTGAAGGCGACTCCATTCCCGCCGACGGACGTCTGCTCGCCGCCGCCAGCCTGCGCGTGGCGGAAGCGAGCCTGACCGGTGAAAGCGTACCGGTCGGCAAAAACGTCGACACACTTGCCGAAGCCAAGGCCTTGGGCGATCGCGCCAATATGGTGTTCAACGGCACGTCCGTGACGCAAGGCACCGGCCGCGCAATCGTGACGAGCACCGGCATGCGCACGCAGGTCGGTAAAATCGCGGACCTTCTGCAGGCCACGGATGATGATGACAGTCCGCTGCAGAAGGAAATGAACTACGTTTCCAAGATTCTCGGCATCGCGGTGTGCATTATCGCGGCGGTCGTGCTGGTGGCGCTTGCACTGACCGAAGGCTTCAACGACATCCACGACGTAATCGATTCGCTGCTGCTATCCGTTTCGCTGGCCGTCGCGGCCGTGCCGGAAGGGCTCGCCGCGATTCTGACAGTCGTGCTCGCGCTCGGCGTGCGCCGCATGGCCGAACATCATGCGATCGTCAAGAAACTGCATTCCGTGGAAACGCTCGGTTCCGCGTCGGTGATCTGCTCCGACAAGACCGGCACGCTCACCCGCAACGAGATGACGGTGGAGCGTGTGGTCACCCCGAGCGGCGAGGTGCAGCTGACCGGCACCGGCTATGCGCCAGAAGGCAGAATGGTTGCGATTTCCGATGCCGGGCTTACATCCACCCCGTCGCTCGCGCAGGAAGCGGCACAGCTTGAAGCCGTCGCCACGCTCGCAGTGGGCGCGCTGGCCAACGACGGCGAACTGCGCGAAAACACAGGTGCCGGCGATGGTTCCGCTGCTTCCGACATAACGTGGGAAGCCGTCGGCGACCCGACCGAAGTGTCGCTTATCGTCGCCGCACGCAAGGTGAAGGCCGATCGCAAATACGCCAACTACACGCGCATCGGCGAGATTCCATTCACCTCCGACCGCAAACGCATGGCCGTCGTCGCGCAGGACAACGCCGATGCCGGGCGTCTCACCGTCTTCGCCAAGGGTGCCCCCGATGTACTGCTCGGCTACTGCAGCCGCATCGCGGTCAACGGTGCCGTACGACCGATGACGCAAGGCGATCGCCAGCAGATCCTCGCCGCCGTGGAACGCCTGTCCGCTCCGGACAGCGACCTACTGAAGGTCGTCATTCATCCCTAACCTTTATCCTTAATCTACTCCATCAGAAAGCCCTCTAATCTCAGATGTGCGGCAGTCTGTCACACAG
>ENA-OROL01001423-OROL01001423.1-human-gut-metagenome-genome-assembly--contig:-NODE-1423-length-19659-cov-5.246684_pt1 | contig 19659 bp, 17 predicted proteins | sample MGYA00242128_ERZ509048 | MGnify/ENA primary metagenome ERZ509048 (study PRJEB26280, sample SAMEA2338750) | human gut metagenome | biome: human gut; feature: human-associated habitat; material: faeces...
TTTCATGCTCACCAAGAGCAGGCGCTATTTCTATGACTGGCTTGCCATTGCCGAACCCATTGCCCCCACGACTGCCCTGCGAAAAAAGGCAGGGCGCGGCGTGGGCAAGTATTCCGCTCCCGTGCCGGGACAGCCGCAGACACAGAATATCAATAAGCCGAGGAAAAAAGGCAGCATCACCGACGACATGATCTCACCCGTCCGGGCAAAGCGCGATGTGTGGTTTATCAACACCGTGCCTTACAAGGGCGGGCATTTTGCCGCCTATCCGCCCCTGCTGGCAGAAACTTGTATTCTCGCGGGCTGTCCCAAGGGCGGCATTGTCCTTGATCCATTCATGGGCAGCGGCACGACGGGACTTGCGGCAAAGCGGCACGGCAGGCATTACATCGGCATTGAACTGAACACGGAGTTTTGTTCCCTTGCACGGGAACGGATCGGAGGTGATACCCATTGAAAGAATTTAAGCCCCGCGATAAGCTCACCCAGCGCATGACCCGCGACGGCGCGGTGCTGGACAATCAGACCACGGGTGAAGAAATCCATATTTCCGAGCGTGACGCGGAAAAGCAGCTTTCCCCGGATGGGCAGTCTGTCCAGATGGGAAAACGCGACGCACCTATGAATCCGGCAGAGGACGCCCCCAAGCACGGGCGGCAGCTCCGCCCACAGGAGCAAAAAGAGCCGGAAAAGGAGCAGCCAAAACCGCAGCAGCCAAGCGCCGAGCCGTTTCAGCCGCAGAGCAGCAGCCCCATTTCCCATATCCCGCAGGACATTCCAACGCCCGCCGCGCCGGGTGGTACAGCGGAAAAGCTCTTTGACCGTGCGGCCGCAGAGCATGACGCGCACAAGGCGCGGCAGACAGCGCAGATGTCCCGCGACGCGGCGCAGCAGCGGTATTCTGCATCCCGTTTGCAGTTTTCCGAGGAAGAACGCGCCGCGCCGGAGCTGCACAAGCATATCCACCGTGCGGAAAAGGCCGCCGACAAGCTGGATGCGGCGCAGGCAGCGATCCCCAAGAAACGGGTGCTGCGCAAGGAGCGTGTCTTTGATGAAGCCAGCGGCACAGCCAAGGCCAAGCTGCGCTTTGATACCGTGGATAAGTCCCCGCCCAAGCTGAAACCGAATCCGTTAGGCCGTCCGCTGCGGGAGGTCGCAGTACAGGCGCACGGAAAAATCCATGAGGTCGAGCATGAAAACGTCGGCGTGGAAAGCGGGCATAAAGCCGAAGAACTTGCCGAGCATGGCGCAGGCGGTGCAATTCGCTGGGAGCGCCGTCACCGCAAGCTGAAACCCTACCGCGCTGCGGAAAAGGCCGAGCGCAAAGCCGTAAATGCCAATGCAGAATATCTCTACCAAAAGGCGCTGCATGATAACCCTGAAATGCTCTCCGGCAATCCGCTCAATCGCTTTTTCCAGAAGCAGCGTCTAAAGCGTGAGTATGCCAAGGCTGCAAGAACGGCAAAGGCTGCGGGCAGCACCGCGCAGGCAACCGCCAAAAGCGCCGAAAAAACCGCAGAAGCCACGGCGACGGCAGCGAAAAAAGCGGCAGAAAAGGCAAAGGAAGCAGCGGAGTTCGTTGCCCGCCATTGGAAAGGTGTGCTGGTCGTTCTGGCTGGTTTTCTGCTGATTGTCATGCTGATCGGCGGGCTGCAATCCTGCTCTGCGCTGGTGGGCGCGGCTGGCGGCGGTGTGGCGGCATCCAGCTATCAGTCGGAGGACGCGGACATTCTTGCCGCCGAAGCCGCCTACTGTGCGCTGGAAGCCGAGCTGCAAGAATATCTCGACACCTATGAACGCACCCATGATTACGACGAATACCACTATGACCTTGACGAGATCAAGCACGATCCCTATGTCCTGGCATCGATCCTCTCCGCGCTGCATGACGGCGCATGGACGGCAAGCGAGGTGCAAGGGACGCTGCAAATGCTCTTTGAAAAACAATATATTCTCACGGAAACCGTCGTGACGGAGGTGCGCTACCGCACCGTTACCCGGACGGACAGCGAGGGCAATGAGTATGAGGTAGAAGTTCCGTATAACTACTACATCTGCACCGTAGAGCTGGAAAACTTCGATCTCTCGCATATTCCCGTTTATATCATGGACGAAGAAACGCTGTCCAAATATGCGCTGTATATGTCGGTGCTGGGCAACAAGCCGGAGCTGTTCGGGGATAGCGAGTACATCCCCAAGTATATTACAAACCGCCCGGAGGGATACGAGATCCCGCCCTCTGCAATGGAGGACGAAACCTTTGCCGCCGTTATCACAGAAGCAGAAAAGTATTTGGGGTACCCCTATGTGTGGGGCGGCAGCAGCCCGTCCACCTCCTTTGACTGCTCCGGCTTCGTGAGCTGGGTGCTGACAAACAGCGGCGTGTGCAATACGGGCAGGCTGGGCGCACAGGGACTTTACAACATTTCTACCCCCGTTTCCAACCCGCAGCCGGGCGACCTCGTGTTTTTCGTCGGGACATACGATACTCCGGGCGTTAGCCATGTGGGAATCTACGTCGGCAATTCCATGATGATCCATTGCGGAGATCCGATCTCCTATTCCAACCTGAACAGCAGCTATTGGCAGGCACATTTCTACGCCTACGCCAGACCGCCGTACAACTAAGGAGGACGGCTATGCTGACGCTGATTCCTGTTTCTCTTGCGCAGGCGAACGAGTTTGTGCGGCAGCATCACCGCCACCACAAGCCCGTTGCCGGACACAAGTTTTCCATTGGCTGTGCTGAAAATGGGCGGCTTTGTGCCGTTGCCATTGTGGGACGGCCTGTGAGCCGCTATTTGGACGACGGCTTTACGCTGGAGGTCAACCGCCTATGCAGCGATGGCACGAAGAACGCTTGCAGCATCCTCTATGCGGCAGCGGCACGGGCTGCGCGGGCGATGGGCTACCGCAAAATTATCACCTACACCTTAGACACCGAAAGCGGCGCAAGCCTACGCGCCGCAGGCTGGACGAACGCCGGACTTGCGGGCGGCAAGGCATGGACAGGCAGCCGCCGTCCTGCCCAGCCGCTCTATCCGGCGCAAATGAAATACCGCTATGAAAAGCGGCTGAATGGAGGTTGAGCTTATCAATATTGTTTCCTTTGGGGGCGGTACGAACAGCGCGGCAATGCTGGTCGGGCTGCATCAACATGGCATCCCTGTCGATTTGATTTTGTTTGCCGATACAGGCGCAGAGCAGCCGCACACCTATTGCTTCATTGAAACGATGAACGAATGGCTTGCAGCACACAATATGCCCTCTATCATCACCGTAGAGAATGTAGACCGCTTTGGAAATCGACTGTCCCTTGAAACAGAATGCTTGCACTCTCAAACGCTGCCCTCGATTGCCTACGGGCATAAGAGGTGTTCACAAAAGCACAAGATCGCACCGCAGGGAAAATTCTGCAATAACTATCCTCCGTGCCGTGAGGTGTGGGCATCCGGCGAGCGCGTGACCCGCTTCCTCGGCTATGATGCAGGCGAGATCAGACGGTACAATCATTCCAAGACATACGACGCGAAAGACAAAAAGTATCATAATCGTTATCCTCTGATTGAATGGGGATGGAGCAGGACGGATTGTGTCCGGGCATTGGAAGCGGCAGGCTTGCCGCAGCCCGGAAAATCCTCCTGCTTTTTTTGCCCCAGCATGAAGCGGGAGGAAATTATGCTGCTGAAAGAACAGCATCCTGATTTATATGCCCGTGCGATTGCCATTGAGGACAATGCCCGTCCTCGGCTGGAAAAAGTGAAAGGTTTGGGGCGCAATTACGCATGGAAAGACCGATTCGGAAAGGAGTAATCACCTATGGCTATGAGCAAAATTGACCGCATTGACCGTGAGATTGAAAAGACCCGCGGCAAAATCACCGAGTACCAAAACAGGCTGAAAGAGCTGGAAGCCCAGCGCACCGAGCAGGAAAACTTTGAAATCGTCAATCTTGTCCGCTCTATGTGCATGAGCCGCGACGAGCTGATGAACTTCCTGCGCGGCGGCGGCAACGACGCGCCGCCCGTGGAAACCGCCTATCACGAACAGGAGGACATGACCGATGACGAGGAATAAGCATTTTCGCTCTGTATTCGCCGCGCTGCTCTGCACGGTGCTGTGCATGACGGCCTTTGCCACCGTTGCGTATGCAGACGGCGGCGACTACTACGATGACGAGCTGCCGCCCGAAACATGGCAGGAGGACACGCAGCCGGAGGACACTACGATTGTCCCCGGCACTCCGTTCACCGAGGACGGCATCGCCGCGACCCGCGATCTTCTCTACGACAAACACACCAATAAACAGTTTATCACCGTGGAAACTCGAAATGGGCATACGCTGTATATCGTCATTGACTACGATAAGCTGCTGGACGAGGAAGAAGAACGCTATCAGACATATTTCTTGAATCCCGTAGACGAAGCCGACCTGATGGCGCTGCTGGAGGACGACAGCCAGAATACGCCCGTTGTCTGCTCCTGCACCGAAAAATGCACCGCTGGCAAGGTCAATACGAACTGCGCCCTCTGCAAAACGGATATGACGAATTGCGCCGGAAAGGAAGCGACGCCGGAGGAAACAGAGCAGCCCGACGAGCCGACGCCGGAGAAGAAAAACAATGTGGGCGGCATCCTGATCCTTGTGCTGTTCCTTGCTGCGGGTGGCGGCGGTGCGCTGTGGTACTTCAAGCTGCGCAAGCCGAAATCCAGCGTCAAGGGCGGCGACGAGCTGGACGAGTTCGATTTTGACGAGGATGACGAAGCCGAAGAATACGGGGATGATGAGGACGCAGACAGCGCCAGCGATCCCGATGAACAGGAGAATGAAGAATGAGTGTTTTGATTATTTGTGAAAAGCCCTCTGTGGCAAAGACCGTTGCCCTTGCGCTGGGCGCTGCGGAGCAAAAGGACGGGTATCTTTCCGGCGACGGGCTGCTGGTGTCGTGGTGCATCGGGCATCTTATCAGCATGGCAGACGCGGGCAGCTATGACGAGCGATACAAAAAGTGGCGCTATGAGGATCTTCCCATTCTGCCGCAGACGTGGAAATATGCCCCTACTCCCGGCAAGGAAAAGCAGCTTGCCATTCTGAAAGAACTGCTGCACCGCAGCGACGTTTCCGAGGTGGTGAACGGCTGCGACGCCGGGCGCGAGGGTGAGCTGATTTTCCGCTTTGTCTATGAACAGGCTGGATGCACGAAGCCCTTTTCCCGCCTTTGGATTTCCTCAATGGAGGACAGCGCCATCCGCGAGGGCTTTGCCGGACGCAGAGCCGGAACGGAATACGACGCGCTGTATCAATCGGCGCTGTGCCGTGCGCGGGCAGACTGGCTTGTGGGCATCAATGCGACGCGGCTTTTCTCCGTGCTGTATCATAAGACCCTGAATGTGGGACGGGTGCTGTCGCCTACGCTGAATCTGCTGGTGGAGCGCGACGGAAAAATTACGATGTTCCACAAGGAAAAATACCACATCGTACATATCGGCTGCGGCGGCGTGGACGCGGAAAGTGAACGCATTTCCGACGCTGCCGCTGCGGATGCGCTGAAAACGGCTTGCGAAGCGTCGCAGGCCGTTTGTGTTTCTCTCAAAAAGGAGAAGAAAACTGCGCTGCCGCCGAAGCTCTTTGACCTTACCTCTTTGCAGAGGGAAGCCAACCGCGTTTACGGCTTTACCGCCAAGCAGACCCTTGACTATGTGCAAAGTCTGTATGAAAAGCGCTTCCTGACCTATCCCCGCACCGACAGCAATTATCTCACCGAGGATATGGCGCAGACGGCAACTGACCTTGTTGCGGCGCTGCTGCCTGTGCTTCCCTTTATGCAGGGCGCGGAGCTTACGCCGGAGATCGGGCGTGTCATCAACAGCGCCAAGGTTTCCGACCACCACGCGATTATCCCCACGGCGGCCTTTGCAGGCAACGGCTTTGACGGACTGCCGGAGAGCGAAAAGAAGCTGATGTCCCTTGTCTGCTGCAAGCTGCTGTGCGCCGTTGCAGCGCCGCAGGAGTATGAAACCGTTACGGCGGTTTTTGACTGCGGCGGCAAACCGTTTACCGCCAAGGGCAAAACGATTCTGATTGCGGGCTGGAAAGACATTGACGCCCGTTTCCGCGCCGCGCTCAAAGCAAAGCCGGACGAGGACGGCGCAGAGGATGCGGCGCTGCCGGAGCTTTCCGAGGGGCAGATTTTTGAAGCGGTCACGGCATCCGTTTCCGAGCATTACACCACGCCGCCCAAACCTTACACCGAGGATTCGCTTCTGTCCGCAATGGAGAACGCGGGCAAGGAGGATATGCCGGAGGATGCAGAACGGCAAGGGCTGGGAACTCCGGCAACACGGGCAGCAATGATCGAAAAGCTGCTCTCTGCCGGATTTGTCGAGCGCAAGGGCAAAAGTCTTGTGCCGACCAAGGACGGCATCAATCTCGCTGTCATCCTGCCGGATATGCTGAAATCGCCGCTGCTCACCGCTGAATGGGAAACCCGCCTGACGGAGATCGCCAAGGGCAGCGACGACCCGCAGAGCTTCATGCAGGGAATCGAGGATATGACGCGGGAGCTGGTGAAGCGGTATTCCCACATCACCGAGGACGGCAAAAAGCTGTTCGCGCCGGAAAAGGAAGCAGTTGGCATCTGCCCGCGCTGCAAAAGCCCTGTCTATGAGGGCAAGAAGAATTTCTACTGCTCTGACCGCTCTTGCCGCTTTGTCATGTGGAAGAATGACAAATTCTTTGAAAGCCGGAGAACCGTCTTTTCCAAGAAGATCGCCGCCGCGCTCCTAAAGGACGGCAAGGCGAAAGTCAAGGGGCTGTACTCTGAGCGCACGGGCAAGACCTATGACGGGACGGTGCTGCTGTGTGATACGGGAGAGAAGTATGTGAATTACCGTATCGAGCAGAGAAAATGATCCGGCTGAATGACGCGCAGCATCGCAGAGTGAAAAAGCTGACCCGCTGCCATTGCGCCAACAATGTGCGCGGGTGCTGTCTGCTGCTGGACGACGGCGAGCCGTGCGTCTGTGTGCAGGCCATCAGCTATTCGCTGCTCTGCCGATACTTCCGGGAAGCGGTGCTGCCCGCAGACCGGGAGTTGTGCGCGGATCTTGCAGCCACGGCGGACACCCGCAAGAAATGTGAGCTATGCGGCAAGCCCTTTCCCGCCCGCAGCAACCGTGCAAAATACTGTGACCGCTGTGCGCCCTATGCTGCCCGGCGCAATGCAGCCGAGCGCAAGCGCCGCCAGCGGGCAAAGGCGCGGTGTGTCACGGTTTAGGGGCTTCAAAAGCCTTGCGGCAAGCGGTTTTCCAGACGCGCTTTTGGAGTGTGCAGGGTATTCCTATGGAAACTACGGAAAACGGCTTTGAAAGCGTGACAGAACGCATTTTACGGAGATAAAAGAACGATTCAGTAACGCAGCAAGCATAGGGAGTGTGGCTACAACTCCCGAAAATCGCCGTCCGGCACAGACCGGGCGGCGATTGCTTGTTGGGATAGTCCCAAACCCTTATGTCAGAAAGGAGCGCAGACGTGGACGAACACCTTTTGGAAGTATATCTTATCAACACCGCACGGCATACCGAGGAAACGCCTGTTGCGGAATGGGTATCGCTGCCCACCGACGCCGAAACGATGAAAGCCGTTTTTGAACGGCTGGGCGTAGACGGGAGCGACACGGAACAGTATCAGGTATCTGCCTTTCATTCCTCTCTGGACGGGTGGAGCGAAGCCTTGAAGCCCGGCGAAAGTCTGGACGATTTGAACTATCTTGCCGCGCTGCTCACCCAGCGCAGCGACGAGGAACGCGACAAGTTTGCCGCTGCCACGCAGTACGGCGACCATGCGGCAAGCGCGGCGGACTTAATCAACCTGACGCACAATCTGGACTGCTACTGGCTTTATCCCACCGTACACAATTCCGACGATTACGGGCATTACCTCATTGACGATCTGGACGAGCTGGAATTGCCGGACGCCGCCAAGAGATTCTTTGATTACAAGAGCTATGGGCGCGAAGCGGTCAAAGAGGATCGCGGCATTTTCACCGATTATGGCTATGTCTACAATAACGGCAACGATTATGCGGAGTGGTACAAAGCCAACCAAGTGCCGCAGGAATATCGTCTGACTGCGCAGCCCAGCCCCCAGCGGGATATGGACGAGCTGCCGCAGGGCGCGGCGCTGCCCGCCGAGCCAATCCCCGTGCGTCCGTTGGTGCTGAACGCCACCGACACACAGGGCAGAATCAGGGAGATCACCGAGCATTTGGAACAGGGCGTACAGGAGGTTTTTGAAAGTGAGCGGTATCGGGATTATCTGAAAGCCATGTCCCGCTTCCACAATTACAGCCTGAACAATACGCTGCTGATCGTCATGCAGAAGCCGGACGCATCCCTTGTCGCAGGCTACGGAAAGTGGCGTGACGAATTTGAACGCCATGTCAAATCCGGCGAAAAGGGCATCAAAATCCTTGCACCCGCACCCTATAAAATCAAAAAGGATGTGGCGAAAACTGACCCGGACACCGGGCAGCCCGTGATCGGCGCAGACGGTAAGCCCGTCACGGAGCAGCAGGAGGTGACGATTCCAGCGTTCAAGGTGGTGTCGGTATTCGATGTGAGCCAGACCGAGGGCAAGGAGCTTCCCGACATTGCCGTGGACGCGCTCACGGGCAATGTGGAACAGTACGAGGATTTTTGGCGAGCCTTGAAGCTGACCTCTCCCGTTCCCGTGACGCTTGAAAAAATCGACGGCAGCGCACACGGCTACTATGACCTTACAGAAAAGCGCATTGCCATTGATGACGGCATGAGCGAGCTGCAAACCATCAAGACGGCGATCCATGAGATCGCCCATGCCAAGCTGCACGATATTGACCTGAACGCGCCGGAGCAGGCGGAGCGCCCCGACCGCAGCACCCGTGAGGTGCAGGCGGAAAGCGTCGCCTATACGGTGTGCCAGCATTTCGGACTGGACACGTCGGACTACTCCTTTGGCTACGTCGCCGGGTGGAGCAGCGGCCGCGATATTAAGGAGCTGAAAGCATCCCTTGAAACCATCCGCACCGCCGCCAGCGAGCTTATTTCCGAAATCGAGGGGCATTTTGCAGAGCTTCAGGCGCAGCACACCGCAGAGCAGGAACAGGCTGCTGCGCAGGATGTGCCGGAGAACACCTTTTCCATTTATCAGCTCAAAGACGGCGACGCAACGCGGGATCTCCGATTTGAGCCGCTGGAACAGGTAAAGGCCGCCGGGCTGCGTGTTGACCGCGAAAATTATGAGCTGGTCTATACCGCACCCCTCTCCGACACGGACACGCTGGAGGACATTTTTGTTCGCTTCAATATGGACAGGCCGCAGGATTTTACCGGGCATAGCCTTTCCATGTCCGATGTCATTGTGCTGCATCGCGGCGAGCAGGAAACGGCACACTATCTGGATCGCGGCGGCTATACCGAAGTGCCGGAGTTTTTACAGCCGGAGCAGGCCGCAGAGCAGGAAGCGCAGGCTGACGCCCCGCCAGCGGAACGACCGCTGACAGAGTTGCAGAAGCAGGCTGTTGAAATTGCCAAGCGGTATGAAACACTTTCCATGCAGGAGAAAATCGGCGTGATCGCGCAGGCGTTCGGCTGCACGTCCGGCACGATTGAAACCTCGCCCTGCACGGGAAAATGGCGCGGCACAAGTGATATTTCCATTCGCTTTGATAACGGCAGCTCTCTGTTTTTGGGCAACCACATGACGCGAAAAGCCAAAACCAAAAAGGTACAGCAGGAGCTTGTCGATAGCGCGTTGGTGCGGTATAACCCTGAAATCATCCGTGTTGCAAAGGAAACTGCTTATACCGCCCTCAAAGAACGCGAGCTTCAGGACAATGCCATTGCCGCAGAAAAGGGCTTGAAGCCCTACACGCTGCTGAATGTGGAGTTCAACGACGGCGCAGATCAGCAAAGCAGCGGTTACATAGGTTGGTACTATGCGACGCTGGCGGTGGACGGAAAAATCTGCACGCATTTGGAAACAGGCTTGAATCACGACATTGCATCCGGCAGCGTAAGCCCGACACCCACGCGGGAAAATTACTACGCAGCCGGAGCGCTGAAAGAAAGTGATGTGGACTATGTTTTCAACAACGTCGGCTTTTCCTCTGCTTCCGGCCTTTACTCTCTGCATCTGAGCGACGCCGCACGGGGACGCGCCGAATTGGAGCTTGCGAAAAAACTGATCGACGATTACTGCCGCGAAGAATTTCATTCCGGCGCAGATTTCAGCGACCTGTCCGCCGTTGGTATTGGACACACGACCGTTACGGATGATGAAATCCCCATTCAGGCATACGCAAACCTGACGGACTTCCGCATTGAAAAATATTTGGGTGATGTGCTGATTGAAAGCCGACAGTATGAATCGCTGGCTGCGCTGATCCAAGGCGAGCTGAACGATTTGGAGTTTGGCGACCTGACCTATGCGAGCGACGAGCAGATTGCCATGTTCCATGCCCAAGAGGAAGTGTCCGGCAAGGAAGCAACCTCCCTTAATCCTGCGGTGCAGCCCGTCGTGACGATTCTTTGGAGCGAGAGCGATAAGCTGCAAGAGGGTGAACAGCTCCCGCTTGCCCGCGCTGACGCACTTTTTAAGGCGCTGGACGATGAAAAGCGTTCCGAGCGTGAGAAGCCCGGTTATACAGGCGGCTGGTACGATAAAACCAAATTCCGCATTGACTGCACATTCCACGGGGAACGCGACAGCTACGAGGGACGGCAGGACTTTGGCGACGGGGACGGCGCTCTGATCGACCATATCCAAGCCTATCACGAATACTACGCCAAGGACGAAAACTGGAAAAACTTTGTGCTGCACAACGAGGGCGCGGAAGCGTGGGAAAAGGACAAGGCCGAGCGCGAAATGCTTCTCACCGAGTTTGTGCCGTATATGCGGCTGCATTGCAATCTCTCCGAGCAGGAGCGCACCGCTGCGGATATGCTGGAAAATGGAGAAGCCCTGACGCCGGAGCAGACAGCATATTTTCATGCGGTTCTTGCCCATGTGGACGCTTGCCGGGAAAAGCTGAACGCGGGCGATTATCACTTGCCCGACCCACCGCAGCTTTCCGATTTTGATAAAGAGCTTCAGGACTACAAAGCCCATGTGGAAAGTGAGATCGCACAGGAAGCCGAAGCCGCAGGCATGACCGTGGAGGAATATGCCGCCAATGGCTACGAGCAGCAGGAGCAGCCTGCCGACGTACAGGAGCAGCCAGAGGAAGCGCCGCCCGCAGATACCGCGCCGGAGCAAGCCTCCGTCAGGTATTATACCATCAATGAGGGCGCTGCCCGCCGTGCCAACGATGCAAACAGCTACCGCGACTACGCCGCAGGCAGCGCCACCGCCGAATATCGGCAGATGGTGGATCAGGCAGCGGCGATTGCGCAGCGGCAGAAAGAGCGCGTCGATCCCATGTACCATGAGAAAATTGACGCGCTGCTGGACACCTACGCCCGCAAGCTGGCGGAAAATCTGAACGACCACTATGCCATTGAAGCCCGTGTTCCCTCGATCCTCGTTGCAGGCGGCAGCAATTTCCCCGTTCGCAAGAAAGAGAAGCAAAACGCCGCCCGTGACCGCAATATGCAGGAATGGCAGGATGTTCAGGGAATTTTGGACAAGATCCGCAGCACAGGCATGGGCGGTATCAGCATGGACGACCCGCAGGCGGCGGCAAAGCTGGAAGCCAAGCTCGTCAAACTGGAATCGGCGCAGGAAACCATGAAAGCCGTCAACGCCTATTTCCGTAAGAATAAGACTTTGGAGGGCTGCCCCAGTCTGACGCCGGAGCAGATCACCAAATTGCAGCAGGAAATGGCGCAGTCCTGGCATCTGGATAAGAGCCGGCCGTATCCCGCCTATATGCTCTCCAACAACAATGCCGAGATTCGCCGCATCCGTGGGCGCATTGAACAGGTGCGGCAGCATGAGGACACCAATTTTGCCGGATGGGAATTTGACGGCGGGCGCGTGGAAGCAAACAAAGCGGATAACCGTCTGCAAGTGTTCTTTGACGGCAAGCCGGATGAAGCGGCACGGGACGAGCTGAAAGCAAACGGATTCCGCTGGGCACCCAGCGTCGGCGCATGGCAGCGCCAGCTTAACAAAAACGCATACTACGCCGCAGGGTACATTTCCTGTATTCAGCCTATCTCCGGGGAAAAACCCATTGACGTACAGCGCAGCGCCCAGCAGCAGGAATCCGCTACCCCTGACGCCCACCTGACCGGGGAGCACATTTCAACGCCGCGCGGCAGCTTTCACGTTGCCGATATGACCCGCGAGCAGATGGAAGCCGCAGGCTATGGGTTTCACCACAGCACCGATGACGGCAAGTATCTTATCATGGGCAACGGCACACAGGCCTTTGCCATTGCCGCCGAGCAGCGGGAGCAGGAAAACTATATGCGCACGGCGGAGCTGTCCACCGAACAGAACTACAATATGATTGACGGACAGATCAACAACACCCCGTCCGTGGACGAGCTGGAAGAAAAGGCAAAGCGCGGCGAGGTGATTTCGCTCTCCGCGCTTGCCGCAGCGGTCAAGGCCGAGGATGGCAGAACGCCCCAGCGCGACCCGGACGGCAAAAAACCATCTATCCGCGCACAGCTCAAAGCGGATCGTGCGCAGTCCTGCAAGCCGCAGCAGCGAGAAAAGGAACAGGAAGCCAAACGGAGCATCCGGCAGGCTTTGGAAATGGAGTGACCTATGAATAAATTTGAAAATGTGGATGTGCTGGCATCCCTGCAACAGATCATGCAGCAGAACACAGCAGCCTTTCAGAATGATTTTGACATTGACAAGAAAATTCTGACACAGGCGGCAAAGAGTAAAAACGCCGAGGATAAGGTCTATCTATGGTTTTCCCGCCCCAATGGAACGCATTGTCTACGGGAACGGGACGTGTTTCTGCGCGGAACGCGGGAGCATAATACGTTCCGTTTCTACCATGAGCAGACCAAGGAGCGTGTACTTGCCTATGCCGTGGTGCTGTCCGGCATGGAGAGCGGCAAGGTAAAAGGCAGCATTTATGAGCTGGACTATGCAGCGAAAGCCGAGCTTGCAATCCAGACCGCCTTGCGGACAGACAATAACCGTCTAATCTATGAAAAAGGCTCGCGGGAGCTACCCAAGGAATACCGCTTTGAAGCAACGCCGGATCGGGAGTATGGAAAGTTCGTGCGCTATGAAGCCGTTCCGCATGACCATGACACGCTGCGGGATCTGCTGCGTGACGAGAGCCGAAAGCGTGAACGGCTGAAACCCGGCAATTTCAAAGAGCATATCGGGCGGCTTTCCGACGAAAAGGTGCTTGCCGAAGCACAGCGCCTTTCGGCGGCGTTCCAATCCCTGCAAGCGCCCAACAGCCCCAACGGAACGCATTTTGTAGTAGAAGTGTCGCCGTGGTTTGAGCGTATCGCATCCAGCAAGGAGCATGAGCGGCTATTTGCGCTGCTTCCGTATAAGACGCTGTATCTTTCCTCGGTCAAGGACAGACACGGCGTTTTCGCTTTTATCAGCAAGGACGAGCGGCGCGATCTGCCGCTGCGCAAGCAGCGTCCCTCTGTCCGGGCGCAGCTCAAAGAGGGGCAGTCAAAAAAGACCGCTGCACCCAAAAAGGCAGCGGCAAAGACAAAAGATAATGATTTGGAGGTATGAGCATGGGCAATGTTCCGTTCACCATTGAGGAAGAAAATCTGATCTGCATTTACCACAAGCACGACCGCCGCAGAACGATTGCGGCGATTTCCGACGCGCTGCCGGATATGGACGCAGATATGCGCCCGCTGGCGGAGCAGACGATCCATAAGCTGCACAACATGACCGACGCAGCATTTGAGGAAGCGCAGTTCACCATGACGCTTTCCGACGCAGAGTAAAAGATGACGCGGGGCGCGGCAGCCGATGATGGCTGCTGCGCCCCGCGTTTTTCTTGCGCTGAATACAACTCTTTCAAATGCCTATTAGATTTTGTCTCGATAGTACAACTCAATCATTTCTATTAGATTGTTTGCTACAACTTTGGCTTTGAAAGTTTCATGCTCCCATATGTAGATTGGAGAAGGTAAAACCGTTCTGTCCTCTATACGATACCCATAATAGTCGCCACAACCATTTCCAGCAATAAATAGGAAACAGCTCAAATCGGTAAATTCTTCAAATGCACTCCTTGTATCCAAGTTGTTTCTTACTACTTCCGTGACTGAAAAACAAAGAAATTTGTCGCCGTTCATTTCCAGCAACAGTTCCCGTAATTCCGTAGGGAATTTAATCTTTAACCTTTCTTCTGCGTCAGATATTTCACTTGCCGTTGCTGGGGGTTGCGGATGCACATATTCGTTATTTTTTGCATACTGGCAAATCAATTCAATATACATACTATTTCTCCGTTTTGGTGCTTTTTTGCCAAACCATGCGGGCAGATGGCCGTTCGCATTTTGTATATCTTTCAATATCTGAATATCGAATGGCGATTTCATGTGTTCGGATTTATGTATCACTCCTGCTTAGCTAATCGTTTTTTAGCAAACGCAAAGCCAGCACAGGCCCCACCCATATTAAGCAGAATATCCTCAATATCAAAGCTGCCCAACATAGAAAAAATCTGGATTGTTTCAACGAGAATAAGGACAGCAAGGGTTAGTGCGACAAAATATCTAAAAGATCGGAGCTTTTTGAAACAGACGGGTAGTAGCACGCCCCATGGAATGAATAGTACGATATTCCCGATGAAGTTTACCAAGAAACGCACAATAATCCGTGCGGAAATAACAGGAGTTGTAAATAGAACATACACGCTTTTTAGCGGGACAAAATTGTGCATGACACTCAGGTATTCGGTGTATGTCCACGGATAGGTTGTGCCTATACTGCGGAAGAATAGGATATAGAGCAGACACAGCCCATATATAACACTTATCAGCCATGTTGCCTTTTTCATTCCAGCTTTCAATTCTTGTCCTCTTTCCTCTGTGAGATACTTTTTATTCCGAGAGCGATGAAATAACCAACGATAATCCCCGCAAAGTTCAAAATCAAATCGTCCACATCAAAACTGCGCCCGACAACGGGTTGGATCACTTCTACGACTATCGGAACGATAACAGCGACTTTCCAGATACTCCGATTATTGATCTTTTCAGAAACAAAAGGCAGGAAAAAGCCAAATGGCACAAACATAAGAAAGTTGTAGACCAGCATTTTCAAAACCCAACGCCCAATCGTAAGCTCACCTGTTATCAATTTGATAACTGTCGGAACAAGGTTAAAATCACCTGAGAAAAATACAATCTCGCTATGACTGTACCCGACAAAGACATTTGCCCAAATACACATCCACAGGTTAGCAGGTACGAGGGTTAGATTTATAAGCCCCGTCAAATAACACGCGAAAAGCCAGCGCATAATCTCTGTACCCCAGCTAACGGTGTTCCCGTGCTTTTTTATGCGAATACATCTGTAAACGGCGTAAATAACTCCTACCAACAAGGTAATGGGGATGACTTGCAGAAACAGGCTAAGTACAGAGCCGGAGTTCAGCAAGCTATATAGTTTGCTCATTTTTTATTTGACCTCCTGCTCGCTTATGGGTGTTCACGGATTTGAACGACTACCCATTCTCCGCTGTCATTTCTTTCTACTTTCCAGAGAGAGGGAATGTTCCGACTTCCGTGAGCAATACTTCCGTCGTGATTGAATGTTTCGGACGAGTAATAGACCCAGATATAGCCCTCGTCTTTCCCAAGATGAGCAGACCACAACTCTAACGAATGTTCATTGAACGCCGTGTCACCATAGCTATCCGTATCGGTTGCATACCGAGCGAGCAGGCCATATTTTTCTTCGTTTTCAACGCTTGTATGCTGCACATCATTGAACGCCTGATCTGCCAGACGCAAAACCGCTTGTGCTTCTCTGCGGTCAGATGCAGAGCCGATATAAAACGCCTTTGCAATTTGATCGCTGCTGTAATAATTGCCCGTTGTCATAGAGCCAATGTCCACGATGCGGTAAACAGGGAAAAAGTGAAGCAGTACGCATACGATGATAAAGATACCAGCAATAACAGCCGCAACACGGTATGCCTTTTTGCGGAATTTCTTACGGGTAGCTTTCATGGACTTCATCACTTCTACTTCTAAACTGTCCCGCATTTCACTACCGATTTTTTCAACCTTTGGCCCAGCTTTCAATGCTTCAAGCTCCGCAGTACATTCCGAGCAGCCTTTGAGGTGTTCTTTGACAAATGCCCCCGTTTCATCGCTGACCATGTTCTCAAGGTACAGGGGCAGAATATCCCGCACGATACTGCACTCATTTTTCATGTTCATTTTCCTCCAATCTGCGTTGTATCATTTTTCTGGCTCGGTGGTAGGTAACGCAAGCCCAATTATCGCTTTTCCCGTAGAGATCGCCTATCTCTTTGAATGACAGTTCTCCGAATACACGCCACATGAATACCTCCTTATATGGATCAGATATATCATGCAGGATTTTTCGTACTTGGCGGGCTTCCTCTTGTTCACCAAGCCGTGTATCAATAAGCTCGTCAGCAGCGGCAATACTCTGTAAATCCGGCTCGTCAATACTTGATATTCTTTTGTTCTTTTTCAAGTATGAGTAGTAGGTGTTTTTTGCGATCTGACAAAGCCAGACGCGCATATCACAGTCACCACGAAAATTTTCTATGGAATTGATGGCTTTGAAAAAGGTTTCGCTTGTGATCTCCTCTGCAATATGCTCGTTGCCCGAAAGCTGCCATACATAGTGATATATTGTCTTGAAATAGGTAAGGTATATCTGTTCAAACTCCATTACGCTACCACCTCCCTCCGCAATTAAGACTTCGCAGATGAAGAAATCTTACAAAGAAATCTAAAAATTCTCAGGCAAAACAGCGGCGATTAGCTTCCGCCAGACCGCCGCTGTTAGAAAATTATTTAGTCACTCGTATAGGTATCAATCATTTTTATGAACGATATATGTCATCTACCTCAATAGTTCCGCTAATATCCATGCTGTTTGATGGCTTGCTGCTGGAGTTATTATAGAATCGAATATAGTAAAATTTGTTTGCATCTAAACCTGTGAAAGACTTATACTCCGTAACTTCTGCATCGGTAAAATGCACAGTTCTGGTATCTACAAGGGTTCCACTGGCGGTGGCACTATCTTTTTTATAAAGATAAATAATCAGATCACGATTCGTGTCTGTAGTCGTCCCAGAGCGAAGCAAGTTCAGTTTCAGGTAGATTTTGCCTGTCCCGGTAGAAAAGTAGTATCTTGGATAGCTTCCCCTTTGAGATGCTAAATCAATCAGCTCCGCTGTATAGTAATTCCCGGTCTTGCTTAGATTGTAGTATTCGCTTGGCGCATCGGCAGCGCGCATTTGATTGACAGAGGAATCGCCCCCTATGATGGTTTCAGCTACAGGGCCTTCAATCTCGGCAGCAAATGCCGTTACACTTATCATACTCAAACTCATAACGAGAGCTAAGAGTGTTGCAACAAAACGCTTCATAATATACCTCCTTAATCAATGAGCTGAATAGTTCTTCAATTCCAGTTTATGTGAGATCGAACAGGATGAACTTGTCAGAGCTATCATCCAAATAGTCCTTTACATCCGCATTGCTTCTGTTTTTGGTATGCCCACAGAAATATGCTGTCGATGACCCCTTCGCATTTATAATGATCGAATGATAAGGTGTTCCTGTCGTTTTATCTGCTAACTGAACTACATCGCCAGCAGAACAGGAGCTAATTAAAGAACTCAGGGTTGTTTTTGTGGATTTTGACACAAGAGATCCCAAGTATGTATTAAAATCGGACACACGAATCCAAGAAGTTGTAATTGCATACTTGCGGACACCCAATGTGGATTTGATATAAATGCAATACCACTTTGATGTGGAATCAACTGTTCCAACGGAGGCACTTGAACCATTCATAGCAAGGCCTCCGGCATAAATGCACTGTGATACAAAATTGGTACAATCTCCACCTGAAAGGTTATAGTTTGGATAAACAGAATTCTGATCTTCTCCCCATTTGACCGCATAATTTGCTGCATCAGACGCGGAATATCCAGAAAGCTTTGCAGAGCGTGCATTGTTTGGCGCAGCATCATAACGGTTTTCGTTTTCCTCGATAATATCCGCTATCGTCTTATTTAAGAAAGATTCTGTTATCGAGAACTGAACAATACCAGTATCGCTGTCAGCGCTGATGCAATCGTTTGACCGAGTAATATCGTCTATTACGGGATTCACTTCATTGTCGTCAGTTAATATAGCTTGGCACAGAAGATAATCTTCGTAATTTACTTTGTACTCTGCCATATAAGCGTGGATTAAGTCATAATTTTCATTGTTACGCAGGTTTGTGTCCGTATGATCGAGTAGTTGTTCTACAATATACTCGTAATAGTCAGTTGTTCCAGGCTCAAAAGAAAGGCCTGCATCATCCAAGTAGGATACAAACATTTCTTGAATTTCGCCCAATGATACTTCGCTGTAAGCAGGTGTATTGTAACTTTCTACTGCAAAGGCTGTCACACTCATAGAGAGCAGCATTACAACCGACAACAGGACGCCGAATACTTTTTTCATAGATGAACTCCTTTCGTTTGGTATCAATGCTCATTGGGAGCATGAAAATCAGTAGATAACGGCCATTGAAAGCGCACAGCCTAATCATGTTCTGTATAGACTATGCGCCTGTCCCGCTGATTTTAAGTCGCAGCCTCCATAGCGGACAGGAGAAATAAGCAGACCAGTGCATAATCCTATGCAGAGTAGTAACCTGTGTCATCGCTTATTTCACCTCCTGTTGTGTCCTTTTATCCATATAACGGTCAAGATCAAAAAAGGGGACAATATTTTTTGAAATAATTTTTGATTCATACCTTGTTAATGGGTTGCCACTTTCCTGCGCAACATTCTTGTGGTATAATTTGAAACAAGCAGTTGATGAGGCAATCACTAGCGTGCGGGAGATTTCGGCTAATATTAGTCCTCATATATTGAATAATTTTGGTTTAAAGGATGCCACGGAGTCATTTATTCGAAAGTTGCGTCCGGCTGAAGGTATTAGTATAAATTTTAAAACAAATATTGATAATCGTCGTTTCGTATATAACGTGGAAGTAATCATGTACCGGGTGATTTGCGAGTTGATCAATAACACGTTGCGACATGCTAATGCCAGTAAGATTAGTATTGACTTACAGTTACAGGGGGATGTTTTATACTTGGAATACGAGGATAATGGCATGGGGTTTGACGTGAAACAGGCCGAAAGTGATGGCGGGATGGGATTGAGCAACATGCAGTATCGGTTGAATTCGGGAAATGGAGATATTAAGATTTCCAGCGAGTCGGGCCGGGGAATGATTGCCAGGGCTTTTATAAAGTGTAAGTAAATCTTGTTTTATGGATAAATTGAGAATATATCTGGTTGATGACCACAAGTTGTTCCGGGAGGGGTTGAAGTTATTGCTTTCGACTCAGGATTTCGTTCGACATATTTACGAGGCCTCGAACGGGAGGGAGTTTATTGAGAATTTGTCGTTTGTTGATTGTGTTGTCGTACTGATGGATATAGAGATG
>ENA-OROL01001431-OROL01001431.1-human-gut-metagenome-genome-assembly--contig:-NODE-1431-length-19594-cov-4.767849_pt1 | contig 19594 bp, 9 predicted proteins | sample MGYA00242128_ERZ509048 | MGnify/ENA primary metagenome ERZ509048 (study PRJEB26280, sample SAMEA2338750) | human gut metagenome | biome: human gut; feature: human-associated habitat; material: faeces...
CCCGCACGTCGGCTGCGAAGAAGTCGCTTCCCGGCCGCAGCGTGCGGCACAGCAGCGACCAGGCATAATACCACGGGCGCACCCGTTCCTCGCCGGCTCCGAAAATCTCGTCGCCGAAGATGTTCCAGAAACCCCATATCTTGAGTTTGTCGGGCGCCTCCTTGAAGTGCATCGCATCGTCGAGCATCCACGCGATGCAGCCCGAATAGCCCGCATGAATCGTCTGGAACAACGCATCGGCCATGTCCGTGCCGTACATAGGGTCGTATACGAACATCTGCGAATCGTCCGTCGAGGCGTTCGGATGCGCTGCGGCCCGGCGCAGGTTCTCGGCCTGCAAAAGCGAATCGGCCGGCTCGACGAACTTGAAGCCGATCTCCCCCATCACGATCTTCTTCCCGGCGGGAACCTCCCTGCGGTAAGCCTCCAGGATACGGGCGTACTCCCCCGAGTTGACCGTGCATTTCGACGGATAGGTGTGGATGTCGTACAGGCCGATCCTGTCGCCCAGCTCATCGCGGCTGCGGCTCACCCACCACGCCTCTTCGGGTCCCCAGATCGCGGCGTCGGGACCGACCAGCTCCACTTTCCCGGCAAGCCCCTCGGCGTCGAGCCGCCCGCGGAAATAACTCACGGCCTTCGCCCACAGGTCGAAATCGCCGTCGGCCGCCGACCAGAAGCCGTTGGGTTCGTTGACGAGGTTGTAGTAACGGATGCAGTCATAGCCCTTTTCGCCGACCAGCCAGGCGACATAGGCCGCGGCGTGGTCCAGCAGCGTGCGGTTGACCGTCCCGGCCCGGGCGTCCATGAGCGATCCGCCCCAGTCGCCGAACATCACCGTCACGCCGCGCGACTGGCAGTAGCCGAGTATGTGCGAGAGGTGTTCGAATCCGCGCATGCGATCGAGCCGTCCGTTGCGCACGACCGAGGTCGTGTTGGTCATCACGCGGATAAAGGCCGGCCGCATGAAATCGAGCCGGGCATAGAGTTTCGCCCAGTCGGCATCGCTGATTTCGACGCGCCCCTGTCCGTAATCGAGGGCATAAGGGTCCCACTGGACCCCGTTGCCGATATAGCCGCGATTGACGACGCTGTCGGCGTCGATACGCACCACGGCGTCGCATTTCCCGGCGGATTCTCCCGCACAGGCCCCCAGCAGCGCCGCCATGCATGCGAGCAGAAGGTTTCCGAAGTTTTTCATAGGCATCGGTTATAAGTCCGCATGCAGGCCGGACCTGCATGCGGACATTATCGGATCATTCGCCGGCTTCCGCCTGCTTGTTGAAGAGCATCACGTAGTTGCGCGGTCCGACGGCGAACCGGTCGTAATCGGTCCAGGGATAGGCCCCCTGCGTCGTCTGCCCGGGCAGAGCGAAGTCGAAGGCGATTCCGGGAACGCTGAGCGTCGAGGAGCCGTAGCTGTAATCCCCCTCCCGCAGGAGCTTCGCCGTGATGGAGACGATTCCCGAGGTGAACACCACGGTTCCGGCTTCGGCGTCATACACGTAGGCGCTTTTGCCGTGTGGCAGCAGGCCGTAATATTTGGTCAGGTCGAGAGCGCCCGTTCCCTCCTTGTTGTAGTCGGCTTTGAGGATGTAATTCCAGTATCCGCCGTCCTCACCGGGCAGATATTCGCACTCTCCCGTCTCGCGGCCGGCGTCGTCGGTGCCCGTGGCGGTCATTGCCAGGATGTTGTCGGACTCCTTCCAGATCGAATCGTCCCACACCCAGCTCTTGTCTACCGGGTTGACGAACGCGGGGTCGACCGAACCGCCGTAGACCGTCAGACGGCCTACGGAGTAGGTTCCGGCGAGCGAGGTCTCCTCCGGATCTGGCTCCGGTTCCGGTTCGGGATCGACCGGCTCTTCGATCGTCTTCGACGCCTCGGGAACCTCGAAACCGGCCGGCTGCTTCACGATCTCGATGTAATACGTCACCGGATTGCGGGCGAAGACCCCGTAATCGTTGTAGGTGTTGTTCCAGTCCTCCGTGCCTTTCAGGTTGAACTTGAAGGCCTCGGATTCGAGCGTCAGCGGAATCGGCGGCACATTGGGCATCTGGTAGGTGCCCTTCGGCACGAGCGTGCAGGAGGTCTTGTTCCCGTCGGCATCGGTGAAGGTGATCGTCCCGTCGGAATAGTTGCGCAGCTAGGTGCTTTCGCCCTTGGGAATCTGACGGTAGAACTGCGTCAGGTCCACCGGCTTTCCGGTGTCGGGATTCGACGCCCCGGCAAAGACGCAATCCCAGTTTTTGGCGTCCTCGCCGGCCCAGTTCATGCAGGTTCCGGTCGTATTGCCGTCGGCGAGGATCTCTCCGAGCGTGAACACCAGATAGTTGTCCATCTCGGCGGCGGGTCCCCGGCCTTCGCCGTTCCAGCACCACGACTTGTCGGCGGGTTTGTAGAGCTTCGTACAGTCGTAAGCGGCGCCCGTGCCTCCGTAGACCCAGAGGTTGCTGATCGTATACGTTCCGGTCAGCGTCTCCGTGAACTCGGTCATTTCGAGCGTATAGGTGCGCGATTCGCCGTTGGGAGAGGTCACGACGATCTGCGGATCGCCCTTCGTGAAGTCGATCGTCCCGCCCGAGGCGACATTGGCCGTGGCCTTATAGGAGAGCGTCAGCGTTTCGACCCGGACCTTCGACATGTCCGCGACCATGTCCGACGCCAGTTGCAGTTCGATGACGCCCGTTTCGGAATCGGTCTCCGTGATGGTCGGCGTTCCGGCCTGACCCTCGAACTTGACGTCGATGATCGACCGCTCGTGGTTCCAGCCGCCGTCGGCGACATCTTCCCACGGATCATCCTTGCAGGATGCGAAGCACAGCAGGACGAAAGCGCTCAGCAAATATTTCAGCTTGTTCATAATTCTGCGTTTTCTTAAAAGGTTAAAGATTCGGGTTCAGGTCGGACTCGACGGACGGGATCGGATAGAACACCATCTGCTCGGCGCTCAACCCCTGTCCCTTGGCTTCGGCGATGTCCGTGTGCAGGCGGTTCCAGCGGCGCAGGTCATAGCAGCGGTTTCCCTCGAAAGCCAGTTCGAAACGGCGCTCGTCCATCACGCGCTCCCGGAACGTCTCCTTGTCCAGCCCCGGCTCCAGATCGCCCAGCCCGGCGCGGTTGCGGATGAAGTTCACCAGTTCATACGCCTTGACCGTAGGTCCGGCAGCTTCGGCATAGGTCAATGCGACGTCCGAATAGCGGAGCAGGTAGGGACGCGTGGAGGTTTTGTCTCCCGAGAAATTCGGGTCGATGAATTTGCGGCAGAACGGGTAGTTCAGTTTGCCGTCGGCCGTCGAAGCCACCACATTGCCCGCGGCGTCGTACACCTTGTCGACGATCAGCCAGTCGTGACGGCGGTCGCCCGAGGCGAACGCATCGTAGAACGACAGCGCGGTCCGGTACTCGCCCCAGCCGTCGTGGGTCGGGACCATCTGGTCGGAATCGCCCTGCTTGAGATAGATCGTGGCTCCCGAAACATAGGGCAGGTACATTTTCGAGATCTTCGAATACTGCCCCTCCGATTCTCCCGTGCGGTCCATCGACATGATGAAGATATGCTCGGGTCCGGTCGGCTGCTCGACGTCGTAAATATCGAGCAGGTTGTCGTCGAAACGGAAGACCGTCTGCTCGGGATTGTCGACCACCAGCCCGGCGTATTTCACCGCCTCGGCATAGTATTCGTCCACGTCGTGCGACATGGCGGCGTACTGGGGCACGCCGTGCTCCTTGGCCGATGCGATGTAGAGATAAGCCTTGGCCAGCATTCCGTAGGCCGCGGCGCGGTCCGCACGGCCCGTTTCGGGCGCCGCGAAGAACGGCAGCAGCGTACCGGCGGTCTTGAAGTCCTCGATGACGAGCTTCCACATGGCGTCGAGCGACTCGGCGGCGGGGACGGCCGTATCTTCGAGCGTCTCGACAGGCGTCGTGTGGACGGGCACGCAGCCGAAGTTGCGCGCGAGGTTGAAATACGAATAGGCGCGCATGAAATAGGCCTCGCCGAGGAAGCGGTTCCTGCGACCCTCGTCGATGTTCATTCCCGGCACCTTCTTGATCACGGCGTTGGCACGGTTGATCGTGATGTAGGAGTACTTGTAGAAATTGCCGAGCGTGGTGTTGGTCTTGAAATTGTTGATCTTCCATCCGTCCAGCTCCTTGTTGGCCGCCGCGGCGTCGCCTTTCGGCTCCATGTCGTCGGTGTTCATGTCGCCCAGGAAGACGATCGAACGCGAATATTCGATGTAATTGATCGCGTCGTAGATATAGTTCACGGCCGACTCGGCGTCCGCCTCCGTCTTGTAGAAGTTGTCCTCGGAGTAGAAGCCGTAGGGATACTCGTCCAGATTGCAGGCCGCCAGGAGAGAGGCTCCCCCGAACGCAAGTATAAGGTGTTTGATTTTCATGGTTGGCAATGTTTAGAAGGTGAAGTCGGCTCCGAACGTCCATTTGCGCAGGCGCGGATAGCCGCCCGAATAGATACCCGTCATCCCCACTTCGGGATCGTAGCCCTCGAAGCCGGTGAAGGTGTAGAGATTGTCGGCACTGACGTAGAGGCGTATCTTGCGTGCCGCATCCTTCTTCGAGAAGGGGATCGAATATCCCAGCGTCATGGTCTGGATGCGCACGAACGAACCGTCCTCGACCCACCAGTCGGAGAGCTTGGTCTGGCGGTTGGCGTTCAGCCGCGGGTAGGAATTGGTCGGGTTGTCGGTCGTCCAGCGCATCGGCATATTGCTCGGCTGGTCGAAACGCTTGGTGTTCAGCACGTCGTTGCCGAAGACGCCGTTGAAGAAGATGCTGAAGTCGAAACGGCGCCACGAAACGTCGATGCCCAGCGAGGCCATCCAGTCGGGATTCGGGTCGCCGATGATGCACATGTCGTTCTCGTCGACGGTCTCCAATCCGTCGCCGTCGTAAATATCCACATACTTGAACTCACCCGGCTGGGCGTCGTCGCCCGAAAGACCGGCGCTCAGGCCCTCGGCCAGCGACTGCACGATGCCGTCGGTCCTGTATCCGTAAAAGACGTACATCGGCTGCCCTACGGCGAGGATATTCGTATAGGCGCGGAACTGTTCGCTCTGGTTGCCGTAATATTCATACTGCATGCCGGTCCGCAGGTCGGTTTTCAGACCGGTCTGCACGGCGTTTCCGAGGCTGAGCACCTTGTTGCGGTTGCGCGAGAAGACGAAGGTGCCGCCCACGCGCCAGTCGCGGTTCTGGAACGCCACGCCGTCGATCGTCAGTTCGATGCCGCGGTTGCGGATCTCGCCGTCGTTGACCCACATCTTGTCGTAACCCGACGAAGGCGCGATGTTGCGCTCGCGCAGCAGGTCCGAGGTGCGCTTGTCGTACCAGTCGAAAGTCACGTTCAGACGGTTGCCGAAGAACGACATGTCCAGTCCGAGGTCGACCTGCGCGGTGGTCTCCCATTTCAGCCCCTTGTTCGGGATGCCGCTCCAAAGCGCATAGATGCCGTCCTGCCCCGTGGTGCCCGACTGATAGCCGGGTCCGATGGCCGTCACCCACTTGCCTCCGTTGAAATACTTGTGCTGTCCGTAGCGGCTCAGCGTCTGGTAGGCCGAAATGCCCTGGTTGCCCGAAATACCGTAGGAGGCGCGGATCTTCAGCACGTCGAAAACGTTCAGGTTCCGGATGAACCGCTCCTCGTGCATCTTCCAGCTGAACGCCCCCGAGGGGAAGAAGGCCCACTTGTTGTTGGAGCCGAATTTCGAAGAACCGTCGGCGCGGGCCGTGAAGGTGAAGAGGAACCGGTTGTCGAACGTGTAGTTGATACGCGTGAGGGCCGAGACCAGCTCGGTCTTGTAGGAGCCGTTGCCGATCGAATAGGTCTCCGAATCGCCCGCGGCGAGGTTCTCGTTGCCCAGCGATTCGTTGATGAAGCCCTTGGCGGCCAGCGACGAACTGCGCGACTGGTAGTTCTCGTAAGAGTAACCGCCCATCACCGTCAGCCGGTGCTTTTCAGCAAAGGTCCGATCGAACGTGGCGTAAGCCTCGAAAACGATGTTGTCGTCCTTCCAGTTGTCGATCGACCCGTAACCGTCGTTGAACACGCCCGTCTCGGAATACTTCTTCGGGAAATATTTGTCGGTGATCTGTTCGCCGTGCTTGTAGTTGAACTGCGCCATGACGTTAAGGCAGGGAAGCACGTCCCAGTTCACCGAAGCGAACGAGATGATGTCTAACCCCTTCGAATCGTTCTTCTGCAAATTGGTCAGGGCCAGCGGATGCGAATAGTCCTGGGCACCGTACAGCCAGTAATCGCCGTTGTCGTCGTAGACCGGGAAGATCGGGTTGCGCCAGTAGGCCAGTCCGCCGTTGTTGTGACGCTTGTTGCTGGTGATGTTGGCGCTGGCCTTCATGCGCAGGTTGTCCAGCAGCTTGTGCTCGACCGAGAAATTACCGCCGTATTTGCGGTAGGTGTCCTCGATGTACATGCCGTTGTCGAGGTAGTAGTTGGCGCTGGCCTGGAACATCGTGCGGTCGTTGCTGCTCTGCACCTGTACGGTGGTGTTGTTCGACACGGGCGTCGGGCGGAAGACCAGGTCGTCCCAGCGCGTGTTGGTCGTCCAGGTCGTCTGCAACTCCGCAATCGAGGGATAATAGACGCCGTTGGCATTGGTCGCACCGATGTAGGTCGGCGTCAGTCCGGCGTTGATGCTGCTTTCGTTCGAGAGCATCGCCATCAGCACGGGATCGCGCCAGAGGTTCAGCTCGGAGCTGAATCCCGAAACGGTCGTCTGCTGGCGCAGCGTGATGCGCGTCACGTTCTCCTGCGCCTTGCGCGTGGTGATGAGGATCACGCCGTTGGCGCCGCGCGAACCGTAGATGGCCGATGCCGAGGCATCCTTGAGCACCTCCATCGAAACGATGTCCTGCGGGTTGATTTGTTTCAGGTCGCCGGCATCGCCCCAGGGGAATCCGTCGATGACCACCAGCGGAGCGTTCGAACCGTTGAGCGACGAGTTGCCGCGGATGCGGACCGTCGACGAGGCGCCGGGGTCCTGCGAGGAGTTGACCACCTGCACGCCGGCCACGCGGCCCTGCAACAGCCCGTCGATCGAGTTGGCCGGGATGTCGGTGAGTTTCTCGGCCTTGACCGAGGCCACGGAACCCGTCAGGTCGCTCTTCTTGACCTGTCCGTAACCCACGACCACCACTTCGTCCACGGCCGTGGCCTCCTCGACCAGCACGATGTTGAAAGAGGTGCGGCCGCCGACCTCCACCGTCTGCGTTTTATAGCCGATGAAATTGACGGCAAGGCGGGCGTCCGAAGCCACTCCGGTCAATGAAAAGGCTCCGTCGGCCCCGGTTGTGGTTCCTTTCGTCGTGCCGACGACGACAACCGACGCGCCCGTTACGGCGGCGCCGTTCTGATCCACGACCTTGCCCGTCACGGTCATGCTCCGTGATGCGGACTGGGCGCGGACGTCTCCCGTCCCCCACAGGCAGACCGCCAGCAGGGAGAGAACGATCAGGTAAAATTTCATTTTCATAAGTTTTAGATTAGAGTAGTTTATTGATACGGTCCGGGGCGGTTCCGGGAACTGCACCGGACACTGCAAAGTAACATGCTGCTACGGAAGAACTGTTTTAGAAAATCGCTGATTGATTATACTTTTATGAAAACAAACCGCAAAAGGGCTATTCGCAACGGCATTTCTCCGTCAAATAATTTAATAATTCCTCCAGCCGGCAGGTCGCAACGCCTACATATTTGTCCGCTCCGCCGTAATAGACGTACAGCACGCCGTCGACGACCACATTGCCGGTCGGGAAGACGCAATGGCTGTAAAAACCTTCGGTTTCATAGAAAAATTCGGGTTCGAGGATCGGTTCCGGCGTCCGGGCCAGCACCCGCAGCGGATTCTCCCGGTCGAGCAGCAGCGCCCCGACGCGGTATTCGGCCGTGCCTCCGTCGGCTACCCCGTGGTAGAGCGTCAGCCACCCCGCCTCGGTCAGGATCGGCGGCGTGCTTCCGCCGATCTTCTCCTCCCAGGTTCCTTCGCGGCCGGCGATAAGCAGATGGCTGGGCTTGTCCTCCCAGGCCAGCAGGTCGTCGGAGAACTTCAGCCAGATCGAAGGGTATTTCACCCCGTAACGTTCGCCCACGAACTGTTTGGGACGGTGCATCATGGCGAACTTCCCGCCGATTTTCTCCGGGAAAAGGATCACGTCCCGATCGTCGAGCACGGGCGACGTAAGCCGCCCCAGCCGGCGGAAATTCCGGAAGTCGGTCGTCACGGCAAGCCCCGTATTTCCCAGGTTCTGCGTCATGGCGGCCGGCGCATAAGCTCCGCATTGGGGCAGACGCACCACGTCGTGCGCGAAAGTCCAGTACTGCCCGGGGGCATGGGCGCGGTAGGCGTAGGTAATGTAAAACTCGTTGTCGAACTTCACGATGCGCGGATCTTCGACGCACCCTCCGTCGGGACCGTCCGCGCTGGGACCGAATACCGGCGAATCGCCGACACGGCGGAAGTCGAAGCCGTTCTCGCTGACGGCCAGCCCCAAACGGATGACATGTTCCTTGTCGTCGCCGGCGGCGCGGTAGAGCATGTAAAACCGGCCGTCGTCGTAGATGACCCCCGGGTTGCAGGTTACGAGATTCTCCCAGGCATTGGCCGGATTGGGAGCGATGATCGGATTTTTTTCGTATTTCTTCAGTTTCATATCAACGGAATATTATGAGAATAAGCATACACAGAACCAGCAGCACCCCGCCCCATACGCGGTAGTTGCGCCACCAGGAAACCTCCGCGAGCGAGCGGGTTTCAGCCCGGAAATCCGCCGCCGAAAAGGTCGTGTCGATCAGTTTGTCGGGCCGGGGCGCGGGAGCCGTACGGCTTACGGCCCAGATCACCGACAGGCTGAAGACCAGCAGGAACGGCACGATCAGCAGAAAGTGCATCCCGCCGAAGATCTCCGTGCGCCAGAGGAGCATCGCCGCCGCGACGACCAGTCCGGCGATCAGCCCCGCAAAGGCTCCCCGCCCGTTGGCGCGGCGCGAGAAAACGCCCATCAGGAAAGCCGCCACGACGGGAGGCGCAATGTAGGAGAGCATCTCCTGGTAATATTTGAGCAGCGAACCGAAACGTCCGATCTGCGGAGCCCAGAGGGCGGCGATCACGATGATGACCAGCGAAGCCAGCTTGCCGACGCGCACCAGCTTGCGTTCGTCGGCCCGCTTGTCGATCTTGGCGTAGAAATCCATCGTGAAGAGCGTCGACGTGGAGTTCAGAATGGCGCTCAGCGTCGACGTCAGCGCGGCGAGCAGCGCCGAAAGCATGATCCCCAGCAACCCTGTGGGCAACAGGCGCAGCACCATCGTCGGATAGATCATGTCGGGTTTCTCGATGCCCGGGAAGAGATGGCGGGCGATAACGCCCGGAAAGACGATGATGAACAGGGTGGCCAGCGTCAGCGCTCCGGCGAACATCACCCCTTTGCGGCCCTCGTCGACGCTCCGCGCGCTCAACACGCGCTGTACGAGCGTCTGGTTGTTGGCCCAGAAATAGATGCCCAGCACCGGCATGCCGACGATCAGCCCCAGCCAGGGCGTGGCCGTATCGGTCAGCGGGCGAATCAGTCTGACGCTCATGTCGCCGCTTTCGAACAGCGACGCGAGGTAGTCGAACCCGCCGTTGGCGAAGCAGGCTCCCGTCAGGATCACCGACCCGACGATCAGAATCACCGCCTGGATCAGTTCGGCGTTGATCGCCGACGAAAGACCGCCCGGGATGGTGTACGAAGCCGCCAGCACGGCGAAGATGATGATGATGAGCTGCAAGTCCGCCTCCGGGAACAACAACTTGATGATCAGCGCGGCGGCATACAGCGCCCCGGCCGCATCGAGAAAGATGTTGCCCACGATGCAGATTCCGGAAAAGTAGTAGCGCGACCGCTTGTCGAAGCGTCGTTCGAGAAACTCGGGAATCGTGAATATCCCCGAACGGATGTAGAGCGGCAGCAGGAACGTGGCGAAAAACACCATCACCACGACACCTGTGAGGTTGTAGTTGAACACGGCCACTCCGGTGTGGTAGGCGTCGCCCGACTGGCCGATGAGCGTCGTGCTGGAGATGCTCGCGGCGAAAAGCGACAGACCCACGATCCACCACGGCATCGTGCGGCCGGCCAGAAAATAGGACCCGGCGTCGGAACTCTTGCCGTTGCGCAATCCCCACCATATTATAAATATAAGGTAAAGGACGATAATCGCGCAGTCGACAAAATTAATCGCAATCGAATTCATGTAAGTCGTTTTAGGATTTTTTTACTAATGCAAAGATATGTACCCGAAAATTTACCGGATTGTATAAGTCGGTTAAACAAGTATACTTTTTTGAATTATTCATGGAGCTTTCTGAATTATTCCTATTTTTGTACCGGACCTGAAACCCTTACCGGACATGAAAGAGATACAGCAGGAGATCACCCCGATCACGAACGAGGACCTTTTCATCATCCTCAACCACCCCAACGCGCATTTCGACTATCCGATCCACTGCCATCCGGAATACGAGATCAATCTGGTGATGAACACTCGGGGATCGCGCATCGTGGGCGATTCCACCGAGGATTTCGGCCCGCTGGACCTGGTGATGACCGGTCCCTATGTGCCGCACGTGTGGAAATCGCCCCTGAAAACCAACCACGTCATCACCATTCAGTTCTCGGGCGACCTGATCGACTTCCCGATCGTCAACAAACGCCTGTTTCTTCCCATCCGGCAACTGCTGCTCGACTCCCGGCAGGGGCTTTCGTTCACAGGTCCCGAACAGTTGAGCGTCCGGGACCGGATTCTTGAACTCACGCGCATGCAGGGATTTCAGTCGGCGACCGCTTTTCTGGACATTCTCAACGCGCTGGCCACGGCCAACCGCAAGGTGCTTATGAGCAATCTCTGCGACTCGAAGAACATTGTCCACACCTCCAAATCGCGCCGCATCGCCAAAGTCTGCGACTACATCGAGAAAAACCTCTGCCAGAACATCCGGCTCACCGACGTGGCCGGGTTGGTCAACATGTCGGAATCGGCCTTTTCGCACTTTTTCAAGAAGCGCACGAACATCTCCTACATCACCTTCGTCAACAACATGCGCATCTCCAAGGCCTGCCAGCTGCTTGCCAACACGACGCTCAGCGCCTCGGAGATCTGCTACGCCTGCGGCTTCAACAACAAGTCGAATTTCATCCGCATCTTCACCAAAAAGAAAAACATGACCCCGATCGAATACCGCGAATACATCTCCCAGATGCTCATCAAATACTGATCTACCCTTCATCTTATGAAAAACTTCAAACCAATCCTTACCGCTATGTCCCTCTGCATGGCCCTCGCCGCAGCCGCAGCCCCCGTCCGTCAACACCTGCACGACGACTGGCAGTTCCGTCAGGCGCGGCTCAACAACTGGTATCCGGCCACGGTCCCCGGCACGGTGCACACCGACCTGATGGCCAACCGGATCATCGAAGACCCCTATTTCCGCCTCAACGAGCGCGGCGTACAGTGGGTCGACAAGGAAGACTGGATCTACGAAACGCATTTCGAGGCCGACGCCGGCCTGCTCGCCCGCGAGCGGATCGAACTGGTCTTCGAAGGGCTCGACACCTATGCCGACGTCTACCTCAACGACGAGAAGGTGCTCGCCGCCGACAACATGTTCCGCCGCTGGCGCACGGAGGTCAAACGGCTGCTCCGTCCGGGCGAAAACACCCTGAAAGTCTATTTCCACTCGCCGATCAAGGTCGACCTGCCCAAATACGACTCGCTGCCCTACCGTTACGAGGCCGTCAACGATCAGTCGGCCAACGGCGGGCTTTTCGACAAACGCGTCAGCGTCTTCGCCCGCAAGGCGGGTTACCACTACGGCTGGGACTGGGGTCCGCGCCTGGTGACCTCGGGCATCTGGCGTCCGGTCTATCTGGAGGGCTGGAGCGGCGCCCGCATCAGCGATGTCTTCTACCGCCAGCAGGAGGTTACGGCCAGGCGCGCCCGGGTCGAGGTCGAGGTGGAAATCGCCTCCGTCCGTGACCTGGCGGAAGCCGTAGTCACCGTTGCATCCCCCGGCGAAGGCATCGAAGCCTCGGTCACGGCGCCGCTGCGCTCCGGAATCAACAAGGTAACCGTCCCGCTCGACATTGCCTCTCCGAAACTCTGGTGGACCCGCGAACTGGGCGAACCCCATCTCTACGAATTCCGGGCTTCGGTCGCGGCGGGCGACGCCTCCGACAGCCGGACCACCCGCATCGGACTGCGTTCGCTGCGCCTCGTGCGCGACAAGGTCGCCGACGGCACGACCTTCTACTTCGAACTCAACGGCGAGCCGCTCTTCGCCAAAGGAGCCAACTACATCCCCTGCGACGTCTTCCTGCCGCGCGTCACGCGCGCCGTCTACGAGAAGACGATCGACGACGCCGCGGCCGTGAACATGAACATGCTGCGCGTCTGGGGCGGAGGCGTCTATGAAGACGATGTTTTCTACGAACTGTGCGATGAACGGGGTATCCTCGTATGGCAGGATTTCATGTTCGCATGCAGCGTCTATCCCGCCGAGGGGGCATGGCTCGAAAACGTCCGGCTCGAAGCCGAAGACAACATCCGCCGTCTGCGCAACCACCCCTCGATCGCCGTATGGTGCGGCAACAACGAGTGCAACGAAGCGTGGTTCGGCTGGGGATGGAACACCCGGTACGCCGAACAGGGGCATCCCGAATGGGACCGGATCATCGGCGACCAGCTCCGCCGCCAATACTACGAAGTGCTGCCCGAAGCCGTCGCCGCCTGCTCGCCCGGCACGCCTTACCACCCCTCGTCGCCCTGGTCGCGTCACGAAGGCACGAGCGAAAACAGCGAAGGCGATACGCATTTCTGGAAAGTGTGGCACAGCCGCGCACCGATCGCCGACTACAACGCCACGCGCAGCCGCTTCTTCAGCGAATACGGCTTCCAGTCGTTCCCCGAATACGCCTCCGTCCTGCGTTTCGCCCCCGAAGAGCGCGACAGGGACATCGAATCGGAGGTGATGATGGCCCATCAGCGCGGCGGCGATTTCGCCAACATGCGCATCCGCCAATACCTCGAAGACGAATACTGGCCCGCACGCGATTTCCGCACGTTCCTTTACATGAGCCACGTTTTGCAGGGCGACGCCATCAAGACCGCCATCGAGGCGCACCGGCGCGACAAACCCTACTGCTGGGGATCGCTCTTCTGGCAGCACAACGACTGCTGGCCCGTGGCTTCGTGGGCCAGCCGCGACTGGTACGGCCGCTGGAAGGCGCAACATTATTTCGCCCGCCCGGCCTTCGACGACATCCTCGTATCGCCCCTTGCCGAGGGAAACACGCTGAACGTCCGCCTTGTGTCGGACCGCCGCAAAACGGTCCGGGGGAAACTCCGGATAACGGTCATGGACATGGACGGCGCCCTCCTCTCGGAAAACACCCGCAGCCTAACCGTCGCACCCAATGCCAGTCGGAATGTCTATTCGGCCGACATTTCCGGACTTTTGCACGGTTGCGCCCGCAATCGGGCGATCGTCGTCGCGGAATTCACGACCGACGGACGCCGCTACGCCAACATCGGATATTTCGTCTCTCAAAAAGAGCTTGAGCTGCCCGAAGCCGACATCCGCTGGAGCGTCGGACCTGCGGCGGACGGTTATGAAATTACACTCTCGAGCGACCGTTTCGTCCGCGCCGTCTGGCTCGCTCTCGACGGCAACGAACATTTCGAGGACAACTATTTCGACCTCGTACCGGGCGTCAGCAAAACGGTGCGGGTCGCAACGACGCTGTCCCGGTCCGAATTCGACCGGCTGCTGCGCATCACCCATCTGCAACAAACCCGATAAACCGACCATACGATTATGAAACGCACATTGCGCCTTTTGCTGACCGTAGGACTGTCGCTCGTCTGCGTCAGCCTGTTCGCCCAAAAGTTCCCCAACTACCCCATCCCGCAGCAGCCCGACACGCTGCGCATCCTCGGCATCGGCAACAGTTTCACCGACGACGGCATGATGTATCTGCCCGAGCTGCTGGAGGCTGCCGGCATCCGGAACGTCGTGCTGGGGCGTCTCTACATAGCAGGGTGTTCGCTCGAACGCCATTGCCGGGAATATGCCGGCAACGCCCCTGCGTATATCTATTACAAGTCGACGTCCAACCGCTGGGAGACCGTTTCGAAGAAAGCGACCCTGTTGGACGGAATCGCCGACGAACGGTGGGACGTCGTGGTACTGCAACAGGCGTCGGGCAAATCGGGCATCTATCCGACCTATCAGCCCTGGTTCGGCCGGCTGGTCGAGATCGTGCGATGGTGTTGCTCCAATGCCGGAGCCTGCATCGCCTGGCAACAGACATGGGCCTATGCCCGCAATTCGCAGCACCGGGATTTCGGACGATACGAGAAGAACCAGCAACTGATGTACCGGGGAATCGTCTCTTCGGTTGAACAACTCATGCGGGAGACCTCCGTCGAAGTGGTCGTCCCGTCGGGCACGGCGATTCAGGACCTGCGCAACACGGCGCTGTGCGACTCGCTGGACCTGACGCGCGACGGATACCACCTGAATCCCGGGACCGGACGTTACACTGCGGCCTGCGCATGGTTCCAGACGCTCGTGGCCCCGGCCTTCGGGACGAACGTCGCCGGGAACGGCTGCCGTCTGGCGGGAACCCCTCACGAGCTGACGCCCCAGGAGGCCGAAGCCTGTCAGGAGGCGGCCCGCAGAGCCTGCATCCGGCGGTTCTCCGTTTGGACGGAACCTGTCGCCGGCGAGGGCGGGACGGCAGTCCGGTAGCGGTCGGGGGTGGTCGGGGCATTCCGCCATGCAGATATAGGTATCCTGCCATTCGCCGGAGCATTCCCGTTATCTGCCGGATGTGGGTTCGAAGCTCGCCCTGCCCCCTCCCTACCACCACCAACGAAAAAAGAGGTCTGCAAAGACCTCTTCGAGCGGAAAACGGGATTCGAACCCGCGACCCTCAGCTTGGGAAGCTGATGCTCTACCGACTGAGCTATTTCCGCATTACGGAGTACAAAGTTACTCCGTTTTTTTTATTTGTCAAGTTTTCGGCGGCTGAAAAATGCGCCTACCCCACGATTTTTTTCAGCGACGCGAGGTTTTCGGGGTTTTTCAGGCTACGGCCCTCGGCCGAATAGAGGTAGTCGAGCCGGTTTCGGAAATGCTCCTCGACCTTCCCGCGCACGACCTTCATCGTGCTGTTCACCAATCCGTTCTGCTCCGTGAAAGCCTCGTCGACAATGGCCAGTCCCGCAGGCAGCCACCGTTCCGGAAACTCCCCGGCATAGGTTCCTCCGGCGCGGTAACGGTCGATCTCGGCGCCGAGAATCTCCGCTGCGACGTTTGCGCGCTCCGCTTCGGGCGTCCTGCGGGCCTCCAGCTCGCGGCGCAGCGCCTCGCGGTTGGGAACCACGATCGCCCCCGTAAACGGGCTTTGGTTGTTGTGCACGATGATTTGGTCGATGTAGGGCGATTTATCCACGATCGCCTCCTCCATTCCTTCGGGGCTGTATTTTTCGCCGTCCGAAGCGATCAGCAGGCTCTTGAAACGTCCCAGCACATAGAGGAAATCATCCTCCGAGACGTAACCCATGTCGCCCGTGTGGAGCCACCCGTCGCGCACGGTTTCGGCCGTGGCCCCGGGATTCTTCCAGTAGCCGGCCATGACGTTCTCGCCGCGGACGACGATTTCGCCCTTCTGCCCGCGGGGAACCTCGCGGCCCTCCTCGTCGAGGATCTTCAGGTCCAGCGGAATGAGTATCTTGCCCGACGATCCGAACCGGTGCCAGTGATGTTTGGGCGAGTTGGTCGAAATCACGGGCGTCGCCTCCGAAAGTCCGTATCCCTGGAACATCGGGATTCCGATGGCGTAGAAAAACCGCTGCAACTCCGCGTCGAGCAGCGCACCGCCCCCGACGAAGAACTCGAGGTGGCCACCGAACGCCTGCCGCACCTTGCGGAACAGCAGCGCGTCGAAAATCCCGACGACGGGGGCCAGCACGATGCGCCATCCGCTGCCCCTGCCGTACCCGTCGCTGTTGTATGCGTATGCCGTGCGGAGCGCGAGGTTGAAAAGCGCCTCGGTGAATCTCCCCTTGGCCCGTATGGAGCTTTCGATGTTTTTCCGGAAGTTCTTGGCCAGCGCCGGGACCGACAGCAGGAAGTGCGGCTGCACCTCGCGGATGTTCTGCGGGATGTTCTTGAGCGTCTCCATCGGCGTCGCTCCGATCTGCACCGTGGCCACCGAGGCTCCGCAGGCGATCATGATGTAGAAACCCACGACGTGGGCGAAACAGTGGTCGAGCGGCAGGATGATCAGCGTGCGGAAATGCGGCGGAATGTCGACCCGCGACAACGCCTGCTCGACGTTGGCCGTGTAGTTGCGGTGGGTCAGGATCACGCCTTTGGGGTCCGACGTCGTGCCCGAGGTGTAGGTGATCGTGGCGTAATCGTCATTCCGGATCGCCTGTCCGATCTCCATGAACTCCGCCTTGTTCTTGGCGAGGTATTCGCGGCCCAGACGCTTGAGCGTCCCGTAGGCCGTCTCCCCGGATTCCAGCGGAATGTGTCCGAGGACGATCACCTGCTCCAGCTGCGGCAGTCCGGCGCGGATGCGGCGGATCTTGGGCAGCTGGTGTTTCGACACGAAAACGGCCTTGACCTCGGCGTGCCGCATGCGGAAGAGGAGGTCGTTCGACTCTTCGAGTTTCACCGACAGGGGCACGCTGACCGCCCCGGCGTAGAACAGCCCCAGTTCGGAAATGATCCATGCGTTGCTGCCTTCGGCCAGTATCGCCACCTTGTCTCCGGGGCGGATGCCGAGCGCGGCGAGTCCGGCTCCGGCTTCGAGCGCCTGCTCGCGGGTCTCGGCATAGGTCGTAGGCTCGAATTTGTGATGGCGTTTTTCGAGCAGGAAGGTCTTGGCCCCGTATTTCCGCACGGAGGCCTCGAAGAGGTCGATGATGGTCTTTTTCATGGTTCTTAATCCATTTTCAGCACGGCGAGGAATGCCGACTGGGGAACTTCGACGTTACCGATCTGGCGCATGCGCTTCTTGCCCTTCTTCTGTTTTTCGAGCAGCTTGCGCTTACGCGAAATATCTCCGCCGTAGCACTTCGCCGTCACGTCCTTGCGCACGGCCTTGACCGTTTCGCGTGCGATGATCTTGGCGCCGACGGCGGCCTGTATGGCGATGTCGAACTGCTGGCGGGGGATCAGCTCCTTGAGCTTTTCGCACATCTTGCGTCCGAAATCGTAGGCGTGGTCCGTGTAGGTGAGCGACGAGAGGGCGTCGACCGGCTCCCCGTTGAGCAGGATGTCGAGCTTGACGAGTTTCGAGGGCTGGAATCCCGTGCGGTGGTAGTCGAACGAGGCGTATCCTTTCGAGATGCTCTTGAGCTTGTCGTAGAAGTCGAAGACGATCTCCGAGAGGGGCATGTCGAAATTGACCTCCACGCGGTCCTGCGTGATGAATGTCTGGTTCTTCATCACCCCGCGCTTGTCGATGCAGAGTTTGATGACGTTGCCCAGAAACTCCGACTTGGTGATGATCTGCGCGAGGATGTAGGGTTCCTCGATCTTGTCGATCTTCGTCACCTCGGGCAGTCCCGAGGGGTTGTGCACCTCGACCACGTCGCCCTGCGTCGTGGTGATGCGGTACGACACGTTGGGCACGGTCGTGATGACGTCCATGTCGAATTCGCGGTACAGCCGCTCCTGAATGATCTCCATGTGCAGCAGGCCCAGAAAGCCGCAGCGGAAGCCGAAGCCCAGTGCCACAGAGGATTCCGGCTCGAAGGTCAGGCTGGCGTCGTTGAGCTGGAGCTTCTCCAGCGCGTCCCGCAGGTCGGGGTACTTGCTGCCGTCCTCGGTGTAGATGCCGCAGTAGACCATGGGCTGGGCGGGACGATAGCCGGGCAGCGGTTCTGCCGCCGGATTCTCCACGCTGGTGACGGTATCACCTACGCTGGTGTCCCGAACATTTTTGATGGAGGCGGTGAAGTAGCCTACCTCTCCGGCACGCAGCTCCCCACAGGGATCCAGACCGATGGGCAGCATATGCCCACATTCCACCACTTTGTAGACTGCGCCGCTGGCCATCATTTTTACATCCATGCCGGTGCGGATGCTGCCCTCCATGACCCGCATCAGGACGATGACGCCACGGTAGGAGTCATACTGGGAGTCGAAGATCAACGCCTTGAGGGGAGCATTTTCGTCACCGGCGGGAGCAGGTACATTTTGGATGATGTCCTCCAACACTGCATGGATGTTGATGCCTGCCTTGGCGGAGATCTCCGGTGCGTCCATAGCTGGCAGACCGATGATGTTCTCAATCTCCTCTTTGACCCGGTGAGGATCAGCAGAGGGCAGGTCGATCTTGTTCAAAACCGGCAGCACTTCCAGATCATGCTCAATGGCCAAATAGGTGTTGGCCAGTGTCTGTGCTTCCACCCCTTGACTGGCGTCCACCACCAGCACAGCGCCTTCACAGGCGGCCAGACTGCGGCTGACTTCATAGTTAAAGTCCACATGACCCGGAGTGTCGATCAGATTTAAAACATAGGTCTGCCCATCATCCGCCTCATAGCGCAGGGTGATGGCACGAGCCTTGATGGTGATGCCCCGTTCCCGTTCCAGATCCATGGAGTCCAAGATCTGATTCTCCATCTCTCTGGCTGACACTGCCCCGCAGGCTTCAATCAGCCGGTCAGACAGCGTAGATTTGCCGTGGTCAATGTGAGCAATAATCGAAAAGTTGCGGATATGTTCCTGGTTCATAGAGTGATCTCCTTTAGAAAAAGAGTAGTAGTAGTCAAACGAGTGCCCGCCGCAAGTGCGGCGTCACAAGGGTTTTCCGGAGGAAACCCTTGGCGCAGGCGGAATTCAGTTCCGCCGAGCAGGTGAAATCAAAAAGGGGCAGGGATTCTATTTTTCGGGACAAAATCCTACCGGAAGGAAAAAGTGGCGGGGAGATGGAGGAAATACATGAATTTTGGGTGGGTGAATATTCAATATAGTACCGTAAAATCAGAAAATTGTAAAGAAAAAGCGGAGAGAAGCTAGTGGAAAAAACAAAAAAATCAACAAATCGTTGCATCTTTTTTTGGTATACTTTCCGGCATAAATCCACCCTAATCTACTTGCTTTTAACCAGGAAAGGTGGTAAATTATATCATAACGAATCAATGGGGAATGACCTTTTCATGCCCCAGCGGGTAACGGGAATGCTCTTTGTTGGGGAACAGAGATTTTCCCGCTTTATTCTGTCATCTATGTGCTTGATCTAAAATTTAGGAGGAATGAATATGCTTTTTGGTGAAATGATCAATCGTCTGAAGGCGAATCCCAAGAAAATCGTCTTTACCGAAGGTACCGATCCCCGTATTCTGGAAGCCGCTTCCCGTCTGCTGGCTGGTTATTTCCTGCAGCCCGTTCTGGTCGGCAACCCCGATGAGATCCAGGCCGCTTCTGAAGAAGCTGGCTACAATATCCGTGGCGCAACCATCATTGACCCTGATAACTATCCTGAAATGGA
>ENA-OROL01001446-OROL01001446.1-human-gut-metagenome-genome-assembly--contig:-NODE-1446-length-19466-cov-3.348359_pt1 | contig 19466 bp, 14 predicted proteins | sample MGYA00242128_ERZ509048 | MGnify/ENA primary metagenome ERZ509048 (study PRJEB26280, sample SAMEA2338750) | human gut metagenome | biome: human gut; feature: human-associated habitat; material: faeces...
CATTGATTTTTACCTGCTCCAGCGTCACTGCGCCGCTGTCGATGCCCTGCAGCAGATTGTCGTAATCACCCTTGTTGCCGGGCATGAACAGGTCGCCGCCTGCCGCAGCCACATACTGCGCCTGCGAATCCCGGTGGGCAGAGCGTGCGTCCCCGGTAATCGGTGAGACCCAGTCGGTCATGACGATGCCCTGATACCCGAACTCGGCACGCAGAATATCCATAATCAGCCCGCGGCTTTCGGCGGTGTGGGTGCCGTTCAGCAGATTGTAGGAGGTCATAACGGCCTTGGGATGGGACTCCCGCACGCAGATGCCGAAGCCCTTTAAGTAAATTTCACGCATGGCGCGCTCGGAAACCATGCTGTTGTTGCGGGTGCGGTTGTACTCTTTATTGTTGGCGGCATAATGCTTGATGGTCGTGCCGCAGCCCTTATGAGCCTGCACACCGCGCGTCATGGCGGCGGCCATCTTGCCGGAGACGAGCGGATCCTCAGAGTAGTACTCAAAGTTGCGCCCGCAGCGGATCGAACGATGGATGTTCAGCGCCGGGGCAAGCCACAGATGCACGCCGAAGTGCTCCATCTCCTCGCCGACGATGCCGCCGCACCGCTGCACAAAATCCGTGTCAAAGCTCTGCGCCAGCGCGGTGCCGATGGGAATGGCCGTGCAGTATTGGGTCTTGATCTCGCAGCCGGCCTTCGGCTTGCCGTTGCCGCCCATCCGGCTCATCACCAGTTTCATCGGGCCGGACAGCATTTCCATAATGGAATCCGGCATCGAGGCATTGCCGACAGCGTGCTTGCCCTTGCCGTCCTCATAATACTCCTTCGCAAGGCGCAGACCGGCAGGGCCGTCGGCCATGATCAGCCAGGGAATGCCCTTGACAGTGCTGCAGCTCTCACCCGCCGCACCGCAGACATGGCGGCCTGCTGTGCCGATCATCGAAGCAAAGCCCTTTGCGTTCGGATCAAAATTGCCAATCAGAAGCAGGGCGGCGTCCTCCTTGGTCAGGGCGTCCACCTCGGGCAAAATTTCCTCGGTGCGGGCATAATCTATCGTTTCACAGACAATCGAGGCCGGGTCGATTTCGATGACCGGCACACCCTCCGGGCGCTCCATCGCGGCGGCAGGGGCGGTAAGGTCGGTGAAATCCGTGCTGCCCAGCACATTTTTTGCCTGCAGGGTCGTGACGGTCTTGCCCAGATGCAGGACGGCGGCGGGGACGGTTTCGGCGCTGCTGACACCGACACGGACAAGGTGATCACCGGCCTCGAGAATATAGGAGGCAGTTTCGGCATCATAAGCTGCCATCTCCGGCAAGGTAAAGGAGCAGGTGACAGTTTCTACTTCTCCCGGGGCAAGTGTGCGGGTCTTGGCAAAGGCACAAAGCTCCTGCCGGGGCACATCGAGCTTACCGGCAGGCTTGCTCAGGTAGACCTGCGCGCCCTGCCGCCCCGCCATAGTGCCGGTGTTTTCCACGGTAGTACGCACAGTGACCTGCGCACTGTTCGCCTCCACCCCGGCAGTCCCAAGGCGGAACTCTGTGTAGGAAAGCCCGTATCCAAAGGGGAACAGAGCTTTTTTGCGGAAGGTATCAAAATAGCGGTAGCCCACATAGATGCCCTCGCGGTAGCGGGTTTCGTTCATGTCCTCAAAGTCGGGCATTTCAGGGTATTCCTCAAAGGCGGCCCAGGTGGTCGTCAGCTTGCCGGAGGGATTGGCCTTGCCCAGCAGAATATCCGCCAGCGCACAGCCGGTCTCGACACCGAGCTGGGACAGCAGCAGAATGTTGCGCACGCTCATAACGGGGGAGAGATCCACCACGCCGCCGACATTCAGCACCAGCATAAAGCGGGTGAACTTTTTGTCCAGCGCCAGAATATCCCGCACCTCGGAATCGGTCAGGCGGATGTCGCCCTTGAGCGGCGTGCGGTCGTTGCCCTCACCGGAAATGCGGGAAACAACGTAAATTGCTGCATCGCCATCAGCGTTGAGCGGCAGGTCGTATTCAGGCTCAGGCATGACCTTGCCCATGCCGTAGAGGATAAAGTTCTGCTTGGCGGCTTTGGCGTCCTTTTTCAGCTGCTTCAAAAAGGCTTTGTGGGCCTTTTCCCGCGCTTGCTCGTAGCCGGTGTGCCACTCCATCCCGGTCAGGGTGAAGCCTGCCTCCCGCAAACCTTCCTCGATCGTGACGCTGTAGCGGGAGTTTACCTCGCCGGAGCCGGTGCCGCCCCGGATCGTGCGGCGCACGCCGCTGCCGTAGGCGGCAAGGGTACAGGTTTTTTCCAGCGGGAAGTTGCCGTCCTTTTTCAGCAGCACGGTGCAGCCCGCTAAATTTTTGCGCAGCGCTTCGATGTGGCGCAGTTCATAATCGGCCATTGCAGTGGTATTTTTCATGGGAAACATCCTCCTTTTTCAATAGTATACAAGAAATATCCTCAGGCAGGGAAGTGAACATTTCGTGTTTTGAGATAATAATTAGGGCAATCCCGCATAATTCTAAGTGCCGATACGGCGAGCGAGGTGCGGCAGATGCTAAGCCGCCGGAGCGGTGCTTGAGCCGTCAGGCGGGAATTGTGCGGGATTGCCTTAGGAAAGCTTACGCATTTGTCAGTACCTTGATGCCGCCTTCGACAAAAGTCGCAATCGTGTCCAGCTGTGCTTCTGCCAGCTCCGGTGCGGAGGCTTGCAGCCCTACAATGCCGTTGAAGATGAAAACCAGCACCGCACCGATGTTTTCGTACTGTGTACTGTCAATGCCATCCTGCTTTACCTTTTCAAGAATGGCGTTGCGAAGATGGGCGGTGAACTGTGCCATGGCCGGTGCAGAAAAAAGCTCGGTACATAGTTGGTTTTTGCTCAGCAGGGTGTATATTTCCTTGACGAAGGCGCTCGGGCTGCTCAGCGGACCCTGTGCAATGTTGAGTTGGCTGATGACCTCGACAACAGTCTCCTGCTCCAACTGGTCAACCAAGTCATAGACCGTCTCATAGTGTGCATAAAAGGTAGTCTTGTTGATCTCGGCTCGCTCGGCAATTTCTCGCACGGTGATTTTTTCCAGCGGCTTTTCCTTGATAAGCTCGTAAAACGCGTTGCGGATGGCACGTTTCGTTTTCTTGATGCGTAAATCCATGGCTGATCCTCCGTCAATTTTGCTGCAAGGCAGCGCTTATCCAACGTATTTGGTGCAAAGGGTTGGATAAGCATCTTTTTCCAAAAAAGTTGCTGATTGTAAAGGCAATCCGATAATGGTGGTATAACACCAACGGGACGGATATGCAACTGTAGTTGGATATCTCCTTGGGAGTTAAATGATTCTATTACGGAGGGCAGTTTTATGAAAACCTTGTATCTTGTCACAGGCGCAGCCGGTTACATTGGCGGCGAGGTTTGCCGCCAACTTGTTGAGCGCGGTTTACACGGCAGAGCGTTGGTTCTGCCGGGCAATAAAACCGCCCAGTATATCCCCAGGGAAATCGGGCAGTGTGAGGGCGATTTGTGTGATACAGCCTCGCTGGAGCGCTTTTTCAGCGTTGCGCCGGACACTGAAACCATCGTGCTGCACTGCGCCAGTATGGTAGCACTCGGTAATGAGCGCCGTGAGCTGGTCATGAAAGTCAACGTGCAGGGCACACAGAACATCATCGACCAGTGTTTCGCCCGCCTGGAATACAAAAAGCTCGTCTATGTGGGCAGCACGGGAGCCATTCAGGAACTGCCGCATGGTCAGCGGATGAAAGAGTCGGAATGCTTTGTGCCCGAGGAAAGCTTTGGCGTTTACGGCCAGAGCAAGGCAATGGCCAGCCAGCTTGTGCTGGATGCTGCAAAGGCCGGGCTGAATGCCTGTATCGTCATGCCCAGCGGCATTCTTGGCCCCGGCGATGCCGCCTGCGGCTCTGTTACCAGTGGTCTGTTGATGCAGATGCGCGGCGAAGTCTCGGTGGGGCTGAAAGGCACATTTAACCTCTGCGATGTGCGCGACCTTGCCAACGGGCTGTTTCTGGCGGTGGAAAAGGGGAAAGCGGGCGAATCCTACATTCTCGCCAACGAAATTGTGACATACCCGGAATTTGCCGCACTGACCGCACAGGAGGGACACTGCAAAAAGCCGCTGTTCTATCTGCCGAAGGGCATTGCTAACTTGGCGGCGGACATTCTGGAAAGACAGGCCAACAGCGACTGAAAGCTGTGCCGGAATATCTTTGGAGAGTTGCAGAATACATCGGGCAAGCCGGAAAGTGGCAGGGGACTGCTACCGAGTTGCTATCTGCAGCTGGTGTTGATGGCTTTCCGAAAGAGTATCATCTGCACACGCTGCGGCATTATTACCGGCAGCGAGCCATGAACGCAGGCTGGCAGGAAACAGGTTATCTGATACTCAAAGTGGATTCTCCCAATGGGTATAAACCAGTTTTCACCAGTGAGGAAGCCCGCCATGCAAGAAGTGCTGTAAATCAGTTGCGAAACAAGAAAATTCAACAGGGGCAGTACACAGACGCCACCGATGATATGCTGTTGAAACTAGCCGATGTGCCCACTTTCAGAAGAATGTAAATCTACACAAAATCCATGAAGTGAATCACGTAGAAAAAGACCGCAACAATTGTTGCAGTCTTTTTGGTGAAACATCGGGATCTGCCGTTTGGCCTATGCCTTTTCCTCAGATCACATCCAATTCAAGCGTTTTGGGCAGCAGACCTTTTGCTTTCACCGTGACCTTAATCTTTCCGGGGGTATCGCTGCCGCGGACCACGGCCAATGCCTTGCCGTAGTAGGTCGTGTGGGTATCGGAGAAAAAATTTTCCCCCATGTTAGGACGTGCAGAACCAAGGGCCAGCAGCGTCCCGGCACCGTCAACCTCCACCGTGACCGCAGTATCCTCAGAAGATTTGGTGATGCCATCCGCCCCCGTCAGGTCAATGCTGATGTAGGCCAAATCCTGCGTTTTTGCCTGCAAGGTGCTCCGGTCGGCCACTACACGCAGTTCGGCAGGTCCTACAGCTGTCTTCATGGAAGTCCGGCTCTGTTCTTTTCCCTCGCCATCGTAGCTGATTGCGGTGATGGTACCGGGCTTATAGACAACGTGTTTAAAGACGGCCTTGTATTCCTTCGTCTTTTTTCTGCCATAGGAATGTCCGTTGACAATGAGCTCCGCCGTTTCGCCGTCAGAGTAGACCGTGACCTTGGTTTTTTTGCCTTCACAGCCGGCCCAGGACCAGCTTGCCACTGCGTCTGTGTCACGCCACATGGATTCGGAGCCGGTCTCCCCTGCGTGGGTATACGGTTCTACGCCGATGCCGGGGGTATGGTCCAGCCCCCAGATCAGCCGGTTCCACTGTACCTCTGGGCGAGGCTTTCCGCAAATGTCGATCACGCCGCAGCCGGCGGAGATGATGGGCGCGTCCTGACCGGGATTTTTGAAGCTTTTGTAACGGACGGTACCGATGCCCGCCTCTCCCAGATAATCCCAGCCCGTCCACATAAAGTCGCCGATCACATAGGGGAGTTTTTTCACCAGTTGCCAGTTATGATACAGGTTCTTGGGCAGGGTCTCGGACCCGACAATGACGCGGTCGGGATGGAGCGTACCGTCCTTCTCGTATCGGGACGCGGCGTAGTTGTAACCGCCAATATCCAGATAAGAGAAACTCACCTTTGTGGCATCATCTGCGGCAGGTTTGGCGGCCATTTTTTCAATCATACCCCCGGCCAGGTTCATCAGCATGTTGAAGAAAGCGCTGGTGGGAACGTTGTCCATCGTCTGACTGCCGTTTTGATTCTCTTTTCCATTCTTTTTGTTGCCGTATATGCCGCCGCCCTTGGCCGACATACTGCACAGCATCAGGTTGACCCCCATCGTCACTGCTTTGTCCGGGTCCAGCTTTCGTGCCAGGACTGCCAATTTTTTACAGTACTCCTGTCCTTCGGGTATAGCCAGTTCGGAGATTTCATTTCCGATAGAGTTCATGACTACACTGGGATGATTGTAGTTTTTGATGACCATAGCTGTGAGATCCTGCTGCCACCATGCGCGGAAATCCTGGTCCGCATAGTCGTAGGGGTTTTTATGTACCAGCCAGTTGTCGCAGAATTCATCCATGACATACAGACCCAGCCGGTCACAGGCATCCAACAGCGCCTTGGAGGCAGGGTTGTGGGCGGAACGTATCGCGTTGAAACCAGCCTCCTTGAGCAGACGGACACGGCGGAACTCGGCATCCTCAAAAGAGCAGGCACCCAGAATACCATTGTCGTGGTGGACGCAGGCGCCACGGAACAGCGTTTTCTTGCCGTTTACAAAAAATCCTCTGGTGCTCCAGCTAAGGGTACGGAATCCAAACCAGGCGTCCGCCTCATCCACCATCTCACCATTTTTCAGCAGTTCCGCTCTGCATCGGTACAGTTCGGGATGTTCCGCGTCCCAAAGCCGCGGCTGGGAAACAGGAATGTCCGCCGATGCAGTGCCATCCTTGACCGCAGCTTCGGCCTGCGCTACCACCTTTTCACCATCGAGAACAGAGACTCTGACCGTATCACCGCCGGTGACAGAAACCTTCACATGGGCCGCATTGTTTCCGGAGGTGGAGACGAGCAGTCCATCCGGGCGGATATGACTCTTATCACCCAGGAAGAGGTTTACGTTGCGATAAATTCCGCTGCCGGAATACCAACGGGAATTGGGTACCGACGAGTTGTCCGCGATCACTTTGATTTCATTTTCTTCGCCATACTTCAGTTGTGGGTCCAGCACCACAAAGAAGTTGGTATACCCGTACCGCTGTTCAGCCACAAGCGCATCGTTCACGAACACCTGCGCGTTTTGATAAACTGCCTCAAATTCCAGCACAGCGGACTGTGTCCGCCACGTTTCAGGCACAAGAAACCGTTTGACGTAGACATAGGCCCCGCCGGGAAAGTATCCGCATGCTCCCGCTGTTGCCGCATCCTTCGAGCGTTTCTCGTACAGCATGGCATCGTGGGGAAGCGTGACCGGCTGCATAGACGGTTCCTTTCCCACAGTGCCAAATAGCCAACCCCGGTTAAAATCTTTCTTTTCCACTTTCCTGCTCTCCTTAAATATGCGCGAACGCTTCGCTGTTTGTGCAATATACGATATCGTTTCGGCCTGCAATCGATTCAAAAAGCCGCTCCAAAGCATACCAACTGGCGTTTCCCTTGTCGTAGTCCATTTCATAACTGTGTGCCCACAGGAACAACAGCAGATCCTTTTCTCCGGGTTCCTCACATTTGAAACGCTCCACCAGTTTCACGGCATTTTTCAGAATCAGCGAGGAGGAAGGCCGAAAGTTCATCGGATCCTCCGGGAACGCAAAGCCGCCGGAGGGAAAGACCCCTCTGGCATATTGATACCCCTGCGCCTTCAGATACGCCTGGGCAGCCGGCGAGGTTGAACCCTGCGCATAGGCGTGCCCCACGACCGTGGTGCCGAAGATTTTTTCCAGCGCGGCCTTGTCCGCATCCACCGATGCGCGCATTTTATCCTCGCTGACAGCCCCCAGCGGTTCATGCCGGAAACCATGGGTGGCAATCTCCATTCCCTCATAGACCTGGCGCACCTCGTCCTGTGGGATTCGGTTGTGCTGCACATAGGAAAATGGCCACTTGTGCTTTACACCTTCGGGGCAATCCTGAAAAGAGAAGGTTCCAAGCCCCTTCACCTCGCCGCGGGTGCCAAACAGGCCGGCATTGAGGTTGAAGGTTCCCTTGAGTCCGTATTGCCTCATGAGCCGGATCACCCGTTTGTCCTGTTCCAGTCCATCATCAAAGCTGAGCGTGAAATACTTTTTCCCCATGCCTATGCCTCCCCTGTCAGCTTTTGCAAATCATACGCCTGCGCCAGCAGCATTCCTCCGGCCTGATTCGGGTGCAGGTGGTCCCCCTGGTGATAACGCTCGTCGGTGAACGAAGGATTCTTCGGATCGCGCAGCAGTGCATCCGCATCAACCATATAATCGAACAGCGCGCTATCTCGGATCCATTCATTGATGCTGACTCTCAGCGCCTCCATCTCCGGGGTATACCCTTTTTTCACAAAACCGCTGCGGGGCGGAAGCGTCTGGGCAATCACCCGGACACCGGCCTTATGAAGCCGATCCACAATATCAGTTACGGCCGAACCATATTGTTCCAGCGAGATGACCGCCCCTGTCTTTTGGGAATAGTAGGCCACATCATTGACCCCCAACGCCAAAATCACACCGCAGAGTTCTGAAAAACGGAGTACATCGCGCTCAAAGCGGGACACCCCTTTTTCCCCGTAGGAAACGCCCATCAGACCCGGGATATCATAAAGCAGACAATTCCCGCCGATTCCGGCGTTCATCAGTGCGTAGTCACCGCCATACGCATCGAACAGACGCCTTTGCAACGGTTTTACCCAGCGGTTCATAGCCGTTATACTGTCCCCGAACGCCACGATGATTTTGGAAGGCTGACCGGTAAACACCTCGATCTGATCCATCCCGGGAATCGCCTCATAAAGGCCGTACTGTTCCATATACTTTTCCCGCCGGGGTGGGGGCAGCTCGCTGTCCGTCGTATGATTCCCCGGGTAGCTTACCGCATTTTCCTCGATCATATTGCTGTCCATGACCTTGGATGCATAGTAGAGTCTGATTTCCAGCTCTTCCCCCATCGTCACCGGGAGCGTCAACTCATCCGAATAGCAGCTTTCCCCCGCGGGGACCGTGAAAACACAGCTGCCGTCCCGCGTGACGGTATGCATCTCTCCCTGTGCCCACACGGTCAGTCCCCCAATGGTGTAGGGTTTCTTTCCATAGTGGTTGGAGAAGCGAACCCGAAGTTTCTCGCCCGAAACCTGGGATATCACAGAATACACCACTGTTTTTTTCTTGCCCGCCAAAAAGCCCATCGCGAAGGCAGGGGCCGCGGCTTGGTGCCAGATTGGTGTCCAGTCCATCATTATCCTCCTTTATGCCAACGTAATACTCAAGATGTCAAGCGTTCCCTTTCCCTTATACCGGAAATACAGCGGGCAGGAATCAATGGGGCGCCGGCACTCCGACGCCAGACGTCTGGCGTCGAATTCTACTCCGGCGGTTGTCCAGTCGGCTGTCCCGGCAATGGGAATGGATGCTATGACAGGGTCTTTTTCCCCGGGTAAAAGTTCCAGCACGCCGCCTGCGCCGCGAACCGTTACAACAACGTGGGAGCTTTCAGTCAGATCAAAATATCGGAAGCCGGCAATACTGCCATTCTTCATTTTGGAAATATACGCCTTTGGTGCCGCGCTCTCTGTCTCTATGGTCACTTCCCGTTCCGCTGGCTCCGGCGGCTCGTAGTCCGGACCATCCTGGGTGATCTCGGGTCCGTCCATCGGGTTGCGCAGACCAAACATTCCGGCATGGTGCAGGACGCAGGCAATGTAGGCCGGATAGGTCCCGGTTCCCTTCAAAGGGCCGCCATTCAATCCGCAGCTCGTGGACTCCACCATGTGGATGGTCCCGTCCTCACGGATCTCAATGGGCTCAGCTACCGCCTGCCGGTTTCGTTTGGCGCCATTGGTCGTTCGGTGGTCAAATATATACCATTGCCCGTGGACGCATACCATACCGCCGTGGCTGTTTCCCATCGGATATGCCGCATTCATGAGCTTTCTGCCCTCCAGACCGATATCACTTGAGGAATGGATCGGTCCCTTGTGGATAAATCCCTTGTCGGGGAACAAGCTCATCGCGTAATTGAGCCCGGTGATGTCCGTGGCCGGATAGACCAGATAATACCACTCACCGATGTGACGGATAGAGGGTCCTTCCCAATAGTTCGGCTTCTTGGGATCAAAATCCGCCGGCATAATGATGGTGGGTTCGCTGATGATGGTCAGCATATCAGAGCTGAGTTCCATCACAAACAGCCCCTTGATCTCGTGGCCGAATTGTCCGTTGGATTTCTGCCCGCTGCCCACGTAGAGAAACACCCGCCCGTCATCATCTACCAGAACGGCTGGGTCAAACATAAACCAATCCTCCGGCTTTGAGCCGTAGACTCGCCCGTCCGGGAAGTGAACATCGCCCAAATATTGGTATTTTCCCGCAGGCTTGTCACACACAGCGACCGATGTGATCGACGTATTGGCCACCGAATAGTAAAGGTAGTACCGTCCGTCTGTGCCGCGCACCACATCCGGTGCATAGTAGGACAGGTTCTCTTTATTCCACGGCGTATCTTGCTTTTTGAAGATTACGCCTTCATACCGCCAGTCGGAAAGATCATCTACCGGGGTCGACCAGCATACGTAATCGCCCTCACAGTATTCCTTGGCGCCAAAGAGATCATGGCTCCCATAAATGTACAGCCGCTGACCAAATACCCTCGGTTCAGCATCCGGGATGTATTCCCAACTGGGAAGATAGGGGTTATAGCATTGCCGTTTCACAGATATTTCCTCCTTCAAAAATACTCAATTCTATGTTATACTATACTCAATTCCATGCTATATACTGCCATAAAAGGGGGGATGCCCGCATGGAACACCTGTTTTTTGACAGCATTGATGAAATGCGGAACCAGACCGGCAGCCATGGTCCGAACTATCTTCGCAACCATACGGCCGAACGGGACTATTTTTCTCCGTTGTCCATTGTAACCAGCATCCAGAAGCCTCAGGAGTATCTGTTTTCCAACTATATGGATGCATGGTCCTTTTGCGTTCACACTCCAAACAAACAAGAATTCTTTCATGAGACCTATATGCACAAGCATAATTTTTTTGAGCTGATGTATGTGCAGCGGGGTCGCGTCCGGGTGATGATCGAGGGGGCCGAGACCACCTATACGCAGGGAAACCTTTGTCTCCTCAATCGAAACACCATGCATCGCGAAACAGATATGTCGAATGCGGATATCGTTTACATCGGCATCGATGCTTCTCTGCTGACACAGTGGCCCAAATCATTTCCGCCGCCGTTTCAGTACAAAAGCATTCTCAATCAGTTTTTCAGCGACAATCTGTCGGAACGTGCCGACTATAAAAAGGACTACCTGGACTTTACCCTTTTAGGCGAAGATACGATCCCGCAGCTCACCCAGGAATTGATTCGCGCCTTTACGGTCAAGCGGATCGGATACCAGTTTGACGTTTATTCCTCTCTGCTCCGGCTGTTTGCCGCCTTGGAGAATCCTGACATATACAAAGCAACACACATTTCGCTGAGGAACAGTCAAGAACTGCTGACGGCGGAACAGGTCAAGAAACTGATTGAAACTCACCACGGGGCTATCCAGCGGACCAATCTGGCGGAGGCACTTAACTACTCCTGCGAGCATATATCCCGCATCATCAAGACAAACACCGGATACACTCTGAAGGCGTACTGTCAAAAGGTACAGATGGCCGAGGCGGCGCGGCTTCTGAGAACCACAGAGCTGCCGGTCTGCCAGATCGCGGCATCCATGGGCTATGAGAACAGAACGCAATTCTACAAAGTGTTTCGGCGCGAGTACGGCCTCACCCCATTGGAATACCGCCGCCATATTGCGGAGGAATGATCCTTACCCGGCATTGCGGTGATCCAGGCATTCCCGGATTTTTCGGCGCTCATCGTCCTTAATTGGGTATGCCCGCAGGATCAAAGCCGACAATACGCCGAGGATGGCAGGAACAAGACCCATGATAACGATAAACCAATTGAGCATGGTCGGAATCTGCGACAGTTCCCCCATGTATTCGGAGGTGACGGGATCCACGTTGTAGCCGATTGACATGAGCACAGCGCCAATAATTGCAGCCGAAAGCGCTGCCTGGGCTTTGACAATGAAACCGCCGGCAACCATTGTCAAGGCAGAACGATCCTTGCCGGTTTTGTAAATGTTGTAGTCCATAATCTCCATTTCCACCATGGATTGCGGGACAAAGTCAGTTCCCACCCCCACTGCCATGATGAACAGGGTAACGAAGAACAGCGCAGGAACCTTCGTAAGCAGACCCGCCATCTGGGTAATAAACAGGACCGCCCCGCCGACAGACTGCACAACCAGAAGGAAACAAGTCATTTTGATTGGGTTGTTCTTAAAGAGCTTCAAGAGCGGACGACCAATAACTGCACCAACCAGCAGCGGTATGAGCATCATCATGGAAGAAATGCCGTTGAGGACACCATACTGCTCCATGTTTGTGACGCCGGTGGTCAGATCCGTGCAGAATCCCCATTTTATGTAATACGCAGGCGTGGCAAAAATAAGGGACCAGATAAAACCGGAAAAGATGCATTTCAAATAGTAGACCACCATCGGCTTGTTCTCTTTGAACAGAAGAAAGAAGTCCTTGAACTTTACCGGCTCTGCCTTTTCTTCCTGCACACAGTGCTTTTCCTTGACAAGGAACCAGCCAATAAGAGAGAGCACCATCGCTGCACCAACAATACCGGTGATCAGAATGGCAAATGAGTCGTGATAGTTGCCCACACGTTCGTTGACCGCAACCAGCACAGCCGTAAAGGCGGACGTAACGACGCCCAGGATCATGGTCCAAACCCGCGGTCCGATAACCAGCTTGGAACGTTCGTTGGGATCATTGGTCATCGTTCGGAACAAAAGATTATCCTTATAAAAGGATGTTCCCACATCAAACAAAAAGTAGAAAACGATAACCCACACAACAACCAGTATGGGCTTGGACGCCAACTCGGACGGGAACGAGTAGAGACATACACAGCCAATGCCGGTCAGCAGTATGCTGAGGAGAAAAAAGGGTTTGTACTTTCCGATTTTGGTCCGTTTCCCGCGATCCATCAAAAATCCCTGAATGGGATCATCCACGGCATCAAAGATCCGCGCAAACAGAAGAAGCGATGTGGCCAAGGTCGCCCCCATAGCGCCCAGCCCGGCGTAGTCGGTCATATACTGCATAAACATACTGGACATAAACACGGTACACAGACCATTTACAGTAGACAGCACCGTTGCGCCGAAACAGTCCCGCAGCGTAATTGCGTCCGGATTTTTCACACAGACAGACTTGTGCATCATTATCCTCCTTATCATTTCATCAGTTATTCTCAACAATCAAAGCCCGAATTCGTGCAATTCCAACAATTCAATGATAGAGTATTCCTTTGTATTCCACAATGACAAAAGGTCGCCCTTTTTCAATTTATTGTATCATTTTGTTTCTTTACGCCGAAGTGAGAAAGAATAATCACATTTTGTTACAACGCGGTATCTACCTTTCACAAAAATGGCGACAGACGTCCCTCTTGGCCTTTCAAAAGCCTTCCGATGGGTACCCCATAAGTTCTGTGACATTATCGGGTGTAATCACAATCACATCACCAAACCTACAAAAACACAAATCCGAACGCATCTACAAAAAGTATGCGTTCGGATTTTTCAGTATGGTGCACAATTAGCGACCGGTCCCCGCGAGGCGAATGCAAGCACTTGCGCGACGCATGAGCCAGCCCCGAAGGGGATGGTACATCCCCTTTTCCGGCCAATCAGGCCGTGGAGGGACTTGCGCTCTAAAAATGGTCCACTGCACCGTTTTGCCCTCCGGCACGCAGGGCGACACATTCGCATAATGGGAAAAGGAATGAAAGTGCGTGCAGTTTCCATTTTGCCAGCAACTGCAAAAAACGAAAAAATCGCAGCCAATGGGAAATTGGCTGCGGGGAAATGGAAAACATTCTGAAAACAGCAGGAAAAAGTTGAAAATTCCACTGAAAAACTGCAAAACGGGGCGGCGGAGGCGGGAAAACTCACACCAAGCCGCCCAACAAAAAAGCCCAATCGACTTAAAATGGTTGGACATCTCTATAAAACGCACCTTGAAAATCGGTCATCGACTTCGCTGGTTTTGTGCGATACAACAAAGAAAAGAGCCTGTGACATTCTTTATGTCACAGGCTCTTGGTGCGCCCGAAGGGATTCGAACCCCCGGCATCTGGCGTCGGAGAACTACGACAGGACGGTATAGACTGGAGTTGAAACGTAAATTTTGTTGGTTCTGCACAGTTGAGCCCGAAACAAGAAAAAGCCCCTTGTTGGTTGTCACAACAGGCTTTTTTGGCATTTTGCGGTGCGGCTGCACAGTAGTGGTCAAATGGTGGTCAACATTTGGAAAATGATAAAACATAATTTTTGCTGTTGCCTTCTTGTGTGATTTTATTAGAGGGCGTTAATTAACCTGCTGTATAGGCTATATCCATCTATAATAACAAGATGGGAAATTATATTGACATTGTTGAGCTAATATGTTTCAAAATTTCGCATAGTGTCGTGAATCCGCTTTCGGACTCATTTGCACTATCGGCATTAGATGGATTTCCGCCCCGAATCATTCCGATTGCCTCGAAGCGAGTATTTAAAACCACACCACCACTTGAACCATGCGTTATCCGTTTATCTACCGTAAAAAAGGGAGCGTCGAAGGGTAGTTTCCAATAAGACAGTATGAGAACATTACTGACATAGGGTAGCTGCCGTACAGGAGTGCGACAAGAAGAATTGGCGATACTTGGTTTTCACAACCAGGTATCGCCTTTTTCTATCTTTAACAGAATGTTTAAATCTTATTGGAGGTACATATGATGCAAGAACTAAACTACATTCGCTGTGGCGATTACTATATTCCCGATATTCGCTTACCAGAGGAAACCAGACCTATTGGTCGTTGGGGGCGTATGCACAGAGATTATATCAAGGAGCATAATCCTATCCGTTTCAACGATCTGTGTCTTAGCGGTGAGCTGTGGACTTATCTGGCTGATTTAAACGAGCAGGCACAGAGCCGTCTTGAACTCATCATTGAGCAAATGAAAGCCGCTGAGGGCGTGACAGAGAGCATGAAGCAGCATGATCAGATGGCGTGGGTTGGAGCTATGAACAGCATCCGCAACCGAGCCGAGGAAATTGTTCTGCGTGAGATGATCTACGAGGAGGATGCAGTATGAGAATCCTTGAAGAATTTTGGTACGGTAATATCGAGCCAACAGAGTATGACACATCCTCTTGCAAAGAATACAAGAAACTGTTGGAGCTGATTTGCAGGAACGAAGAAAAACTCAAAGCCACTATGACGGACGAGCAGAAAGAACTGTTTGAGAAATACACAGATTGTGTGCGAGAGCATCAAACCAATACAGACTGTTTGATTTTTCAGAATGGCTTTAAGTTGGGTGCACGAATGATGTTAGAGGTCATGGAAGAATAAATCTGCATTACACATAAAAACAGGTGCCTATGCGGCAGCATAGGCACCTTTCCTTTAATGCGCTTTCGCTTTGTGGTTGGCCAGAGTCTTCCCAGCCTTGCTCTTCGCAGACTTAGAAGAACTTTTAGACGCCAAGGTCTTACCGGCTTTACCAACCTTACCACCATGATGTACAGCCATGATATTCACCTCCCTGAATTAACCCTTCGGCGGGCAAGGATCGTTCCCATAAGCCGCCTTGGTCACATAGCGGTGATCCTCTTTGACCTTGTAATGGATGGCGTCCATGAAGATGAAAGGATAGACAGCCTCCAGTGGCCGGTTCTGCCAGGCATTGACCTCCGGCATGATCTTTTCGGAAATCTTGCTCACCAGCTCAGGGGAAATTTCCACATCGTAGAGGCTCTTGGAGAAGCTGACACCCACTATTCTGAACGATATGGTCAATGCCGTATATGTTCATGCACCGGATAAGTCCAGCGGACACCGAGTGCAGGATGTGACGATCAGCTACAACTATATCGGCATACTTCCCGCCAATTTACTCTATGACGTTATGAACGGAAAAGCGGCATGATTACTCATGCCGCCTTCCCGAAAGCATTATTATACTGTTTTATTGGACCGCCCCGAATTTTGTCTTTTTTGAGTAACCTTTGCAAAAAGAACTTGAGCGGTGCTATGAGTTGACATATATGCTGGATCACTGGCAGATTGGGGATGAGGTCACGCTGGCAGGACCTTTGGGCGAATTTGTCTATCTGCCTGTGCGCGACGGAAAGACCGTCATTGTTTTTCCTTCTGCTCGCATTGCGAGTATCTGTGGTTCTAATTCTTTGATTTTGGTATATTTTCTGGACATAACAAAACCTCCTCGTGTAGTTCTATTATCCTACACGGGGAGGTCTTTTGTCTATTGTCTACTTTTTACGGACCGGTTCATCTTTTACCGCCCCATAAAATCTGTGCAAAACAAAAAGAGCCCCCCATAAGGTACTGCTCTTGTGTCTGTGTGACAAAAGAGATACCCTACTTTTTGTCTTTTTCGGCGGTTTCTGCGCTGACTTCAATCAGGTCGATAACAGCCTGATTGAGCTGTGCGGCATTCTGCGAGGTGATGACCGGTGTCCCGGTTTCGGATTCCAACGCCTGCCGCGCAACCTGCGCGACCTTGCCGCCGCACTTGGCAACGTTGACGCTCTCGGAGAAGCCCTCCGGCTTTTCGGCGGCGGAAATATCCCTTTGTGGAGGTTTCTGCCAGCATCGTCAGGATGATTTCCGTGGTGCTCATGTTATCGCGGAGATTTTCCTTTTTAAGGCCCTTTAAGTTTTTGTACTGCCGCGTGGTCATTCCTGACCATGCTTTTGTGATTTCATCTGTCAGGATGGCATATTCCCGGCCCTGCTCCACACCGCGCACCTCCCACTCGGCGGTCAGCTCATTGTGGACGCAGATAGACAGCAGCCGCTGATGAATCCAATCGGTGCTGTAGCCTTTCTTCTGGTAAGTTTCCAGTGCACGGTCAATCGTCAGTTCGGGGTCTATCGTTTCTTCAATGCGCTCCCGTCCGACTTGTGCCAGCCAGAGCTTGAACTGCTCCGCCTTGGGGGAGGGGATGGACTGAACCACGCGGAAAAGCTGCTCGGTGATGGCAACATCGGTTTTGTAGCGTTTTCCGTCCTTGGGGGACTTCAATTTCAGTTGCTGACAATTTGTCAGCAACTGATCTGCTCCCTCCGCTTTAAACCGCTGTTTCAGCTTACGGGGACGATTGCTGCTGCCCGGTTCCCATCCAAAACCCATGATGAAACTGCCACGACTGAGCGCATCTGCGCAAACGCAAAGGAAGCGCGCCGCCTGTGTGAGGGCCGAATGATGTGCCGGGAGTGGTATTGACCTACAAATAGACTACGGAGGGCGCCGCCGGGTCCTCCTCTTTTTTGCTGTCGCCACCTATGCGTGCCGTATAACAAGCCAAACGTCAAACGGGATGCAACGAACATGATCCAATAAGACCACCCGCAGAAGATGGTTCTGGTTGGCTTCCTTCTCGTGTTCCAGACTCCACCGCCAGCTTTACTAACCGCTGTTCGATTGGGATATCTTTGACCTTGTCAGTGTACAGTCTCAAAAACATCCCGTCAATTTCCTAGTTTCTAGCTTTCAGCCGCTGCTGCCCCTTTCGTTGAATTGGGTTTGATCTTACCTATGCGGTGACAACGATAAAAGGAGGCCCCTTGGTCGGGACCTCCTTTTTGTATGCTTTTTCTTTTCAGGGGGGGGCGGATCAATTCGGCAGGTGCCATTTCCAATCCAAAATCTCCGGCAGGTCCTGGCCGATCTCGTGGATGTACTGCTTGTGCTCCACCAGCTTGTCGTTCATCTGCTGGATCAGGTAAGCGCCGCGGTTGCCGAGCTGCGGCAGGTGCTGGATGGCGTCCTTGACCAAGTGGAAGCGATCGATCTCGTTCTGCACACGCATGTCGAACGGCGTCGTGATGGTACCCTCCTCCTGGTAGCCGTGGACGCTGAGGTTGCGGTTGGTGCGCTCGTAGGTCAGCTCGTGCACCAGCGTCGGGTAGCCGTGGAAGTTGAAGATGATCGGCTTGTCTTTGGTGAACAGCGCATCGTAGTCGGCGTCGGTCAGGCCGTGGGGGTGCTTGGTGCTGGGCTCCAGCTTCATCAGGTCCACCACGTTGACCACGCGGACTTTCAGCTCCGGCAGGTTGTCCCGTAGGATGGTCACCGCGGCCAGCGTCTCCAGCGTGGGGGTGTCGCCGCAGCAGGCCATGACAATGTCCGGCTCGGCATTCTGGTCGCTGGAAGCCCAGCCCCAGATGCCCACGCCCTGGGTGCAGTGCTTGACGGCCTGTTCCATCGTCAGCCACTGGGGGCGCGGGTGCTTGGAAGTGACCAGCACGTTGACATAGTTGCGGCTGCGGATGCAGTGGTCAAAGCAGGAGAGCAGGCAGTTGGTATCCGGCGGCAGGTAGAGGCGCACGACGTCGGCCTTCTTGTTGGCGATGTGGTCCAAAAAGCCGGGATCTTGGTGGGTGTAGCCGTTGTGGTCCTGCTGCCATACGTTGGAGGAGAGGATCAGGTTCAGGCTGGCGATGCTCTGCCGCCAGGGCAGCTGGTTGCAGACCTTGAGCCACTTGGCGTGCTGTGCGACCATGCTGTCCACCACGCGGATAAAGCTCTCGTAGCTGGCAAAGAAGCCGTGACGGCCGGTCAGCAGATAGCCTTCTAGCCAGCCCTCACACAAATGCTCGGACAGCATGCTGTCCATGATGCGGCCGTTGCTCGCAAGGAATTCATCGCCCTCGATTTTGGTGGAGTTCCAGTCGCGGTTTTCGGCCTCAAAGCATTTGTACAGCCGGTTGGACATCGTCTCGTCGGGTCCGAAGATGCGGAAGTTCTTCGCGTCGGCGTTGAGCTTGAAGACGTCGCGAATGTAGCCGCCGAGCTCGATCATGTCCTGCTTTTCGACACTGCCGGGGAAGGGGATGTCCACGGCATAGTCGCGGAAATCCGGGGTGCGCAGGTCCCGCAGCAGCTTGCCGCCGTTGGCGTGGGGATTGGCCGCGATGCGCCGGTCGCCGGTGGGGGCCAGTTCCTGCAGTTCGGGGATTAGCGTACCGTTCTCGTCAAACAGTTCCTCGGGGTGGTAGCTGCGCAGCCATTCTTCGAGCTGGGCCAGGTGATCTTCCTGATTCGGGGTGCCGACGGTCAGATCGATCGGCACCTGGTGGGCGCGGAACGTCCCCTCGATCGGCTTGCCGTCGACGACTTTCGGCCCAGTCCAGCCCTTGGGGGTGCGCAGTACGATCATCGGCCACTGGATGTGGCCCATCTCCTCGCCCGCCCGGGCGCGGCGCTGGATGTCGTGGATCTCCTCGATGACGGTGTCCAGCGTTTCGGCCATCTTCTCGTGCATCGGCAGCGGATCGTCGCCCTCGACAAAGTAGGGCTTCCAGGAGCAGCCGAGGAAGAAGTGCGCCAGTTCCTCGTGGGTCATGCGGCCGAAGACAGTGGGGTTACTAATTTTGTACCCGTTCAGATGCAAAATCGGCAGTACCGCGCCGTCGCCCTTGGGGTTGAGGAACTTGTTGGACTGCCAGCTGGTGGCCAGCGGGCCGGTCTCGGCCTCGCCGTCGCCGACCGTAACGGCCGCGATCAGGTCGGGATTATCAAACACCGCGCCGAAGGCGTGGGCGATGGAGTAGCCGAGCTCGCCGCCCTCGTTGATGGAACCGGGCGTCTCGGGCGCGACG
>ENA-OROL01001448-OROL01001448.1-human-gut-metagenome-genome-assembly--contig:-NODE-1448-length-19455-cov-9.958041_pt1 | contig 19455 bp, 25 predicted proteins | sample MGYA00242128_ERZ509048 | MGnify/ENA primary metagenome ERZ509048 (study PRJEB26280, sample SAMEA2338750) | human gut metagenome | biome: human gut; feature: human-associated habitat; material: faeces...
CAGTTATTAAGACCTTGGAGATGGTCTCTAAAAACTACTACTATATAATACGAGGATAATTACCATGACAAATAAGACGATATTAGGAGAAATTTATAGAGAAAATAAATTTATAAACAGGAATTTACAGAGACTGGCAAATATAGGATTGATAGGTCTGCTTGGAAAAAGTGCTGAGGAGGCAAAGAAAACGGATGATTCTGTTGGAAAGACACTGGCGAAGACGGGATTAATGTTAGTAGCAGTGTTAGAGATAGTAATTATGATAGCGGATATTATTGATTACAGAGAAGAGAAAATAGAACAGTAACTTGATGAAGATGATGAATAGGCAGGCAAAAGAACAAAGATTCGATATACAAGGGATGATTATAGGACAGGTTAAGTAGTACCATATAATCTGAAAGAAACAAATAAACTTGATAATTCTTGATTACAGGAGGTAAGGTAATGAGAGACTGGATGGATTTAAATGGCGATGGTGAAATAGATGGTACGGAAATGATGTTCGCAGAAGAAATGCTTTGTACCAGCAGAGAAGAACATGAAGCACTATTTGGCAATGCCGGAGACTTTGAAGATGATACAAAAGAGGATTTTGAGATTGATGCTATGGCAGCAGGACTTGATGCCGGCGAGTTAGAGTTCATGGATTCTGATGAGAGAGCAGAGATTCTGGAAGAGGCTGGGTTAGACCCGGATGATTATGATTTTGACTGAGATTTTTAAAAAGGAGACTGATTTGTATGAAAAGAGATTCATTTGGACTTGGATTGGCAGTAGCGTTTGTAATGGTATGTGTTGTGCTTGTCATTGGTTCAATAGGTGTGGCAAGTGAACCAAAGTGCATTAAGGCTGGATGCGATAATAAACAGGCAAGCGGAAGCAGTTATTGTTATCTGCACAAATCATATACGGGCAGCCGTACATCTAATAGCAGTTCGTCACATAGCAATAAATCATCCAGCAGTAATTCTAAAAGTAGTGCAAGCAGTTCCGGTTCAGGTAGCAGTTACAATAATAAATCAAATTTAACAAATAAGTCATCATCTGGCAGCAGTACAAAGAAAAGTACAACGACTAAGAAGAGTACATATGATTCTTATGATGATGGCTATGATGATATCTATATGGATGGTGATTATGACTATGATAGATACAACAGAGACAGAGATTATGCCGATGGTGTAGATGATGCAATGGATGAGTTGGGTGAAGATTGGTAAAGATGATAAAGTTTGAGGAAAAGAGACCACTAGGGGAGAACTTTATTTTACAATAGCAGGTTGCAGCCATTATTTTGGCAGTGATTTTATGGAAAAAGGAATGAAAGTAAAACTTGAAAAAGAGCCGGATAATGAGTGCGACAAGATTGGAGATAAGACGAAAGGAAAGGTTGTATTTGTAGTTGATGGTGGGGTTGTGTGCAGGATTACTACCACTGGTATAGATGATACAAAATTGTTTGATTCACAGCATAAAGAATTAATATGAAAATAAAATAGTCGGACTATTTTCGGAAAGCAATAATTGAGGATACTACTAATAAATGTTATAATAACTATAAAAATGACATAAAATAAGTGATTCAGAGAAAGGCAATCTGTAAAATATGCTTCTATATGCCAAGACGCAGGAACAGATTACACCGAATAATAAATATTCTATGGGTGGCAATACCATATGGGTAAAGACTTTGGATTTGAATCTGCCATTTTCACAAATAGCAGAGCAGTTGGAGAAAATCGCAGGAGATTATTTTGGTAAAGCTGAAAGTTGAGGTGAATGAATGCACGATTACAATAATAATGGTATTTCTGATAAAGAAGACTTAATAATAATGGAAACTGACGAAGAAAATATGCGTAATGGTGCTAATACTGCAATTCCGGCGATAGTAGTAGGGATTATTGTAATAGCAGTCATTTTGTATTTCACAGTACTATGAACGGAGGGAATATGGCAGATACAAAAAAATCCAGCTCTTTAGAACAGCAGATGGCAGAAGATGAAATATTTTGTATGGTTGAAGATTGGCTGGGGTGTAAAGTAAGTAGAAATCCTAAGATAAAAATGAATAATAATGACGAGGTACATATTGAGCCAGATTTCTATTCAGAAGAACATAGTATTATTGGAGAAATATTTGCTCATATCGGAGGAAATAAGAGAGGGCAAAGTACTAAAATAGCCAATGATATTCTAAAAATGCTTTTGATTGAAAAAGATCGGTGTAAAAGTTATAGAAAAATAGTTATAGTTTGTGATGAACAAGAAGAAAGGACTCTGTCGGGGAAATCAGCACTTGCAGAAAGCATCCGCCAGTTTGGAATAGAGTTAAAGCGAGTAGAGATATCAAATGAATTAAGAGAAACTATTCTATCGGCACAAAACAGACAAGTTATGATAAATGGGTAAGTGGAAATCTATGGAAAAAATCGAAGACTTGGAGAAGGCTGGAAAAAATCTTCTTATGGGAGAAAAGGAAGCTGCAAAGACATTGATAAATGAGCAGTATCCCTTTAGACATATGGAAGCAACTGGAAGGGCATATACGGATAAACAGAAAATGCAGCAATTTAAATAAGGATGGTTTTATTGACAGGTATAGCGGTATGAAACTGGTGAATCCCGGATTCTTGAAGGTTTTATCTCATTATATGCCGGAGGAATTTCCGTATCACTCTGATTGGAAAATGGAAGAGTGTCATAATGCATACTGGGAGTTCATCCCAACTGTGGAGCATATATACCCGGTTGCACTTGGTGGTGCCGATTCAGAGGAAAATTGGGCTACCACATCCATGTTGCATAATTCTATTAAAAATAACTGGACTTTGGAGCAGTTAAACTGGAAATTGTATGATGCAGGTAACTATGAAGAATGGGATGGACTGACCACATTATTTGTCGAACTTGTAAATGCAGATAAAGCATTATTGGAAAATACATATATCAAGAAATGGTATAGATTATCGTGTTAATTGAAGGGATGGTAGCATGAAGATTTTTGTAGATGCAGATGCGTGTACTGTTGTGCGTATTGTAGAAGAATTGGCAGATAAATATAAAATCGATGTTGCATTGCTCTGCGATACGAATCACATTTTGACTTCTGATTACAGTGAAGTCATTGTGGTTGGTGCAGGAGCAGACGCAGTTGATTATAAATTAATCAGTATTTGTCATAAAGGAGCTGTTATTTTCATTTAATATAGGTGACTTTAGAGCATGGAATAAGAAAGATTGCATTTCCTTCCATATCAACCGGAGTCTATCACTTTCCGGTTGAGTTTGCGGCGAAGATAGCAGTAAAAACAGTAAACAGATTCCTAAATGATAACCCTGACAGCTTTGACCTTGTAGAATGAGTGCTGTTCGATTCGGTAACCGAAGGAATATACGAAACAGAAGTTGATAAGTTATATGAGAGATTGAAGTAAATAGAAGATCTCATCCAATATCGTGTAGAAAGAGTAGAAATGGGCAAATTATTATCAGTTATTTGATATTTGGTATTAGTATTAGCGTTTATTGTCTGTAAAGAAATATTGGATTACATATGCGAAGAGGAAAGTATAAGTATATGAGAGTTATTCGATAGCATGGTTTATTGGCTTGTTACAGATACAGAAGATGTTGTGAAATGGCTATATATTAGGTAAAACTTGAGCGATTTTTCAAAGAGGGATGTAAGAAAAAGGGGGATTAATGCATCTTTTTTGCTGTTAAATAATATCGCCTTTTAGGACATGTTGACAAAAAATGCGATATAGCGTAAAATTTAATAGGAAGAAGGTACTGTATTGCTTTTGAATAAGAAGGGATGATTAAATGCAACCGAATAGTAAAGAAGAATATAAAAAAATTGCGGTAGATATTTTAGTAGATGAATTGCCATCATTACGGGCAAAGATAGGAATTTCACAAGATCAATTAGCAGAATATGTTGGTTTGTCACGACAGACGCTATCGGCTATAGAAACAAGAAAAAGACCTATATCATGGCAAACTTTTTTATCAATAGTTTTGTATTTTACTCTAAACACTAAAACAAATACAACGTTGAAACTATTACCAGGGTTTATTGAGGCCTTGCAAAAGTGTTTTGATTATGATGAGAGTGAGTAAACAATCATATGTGGGAATTCGATACTACGAGGTTTAATGTGGCGGGACTTCCGTCATATATTTTTATGGCTGGAACGGGATTGATGGTCGTATTAGCAATATATCCATTTTTGCTATTGCGGAAAAATTGTAAAATAGATGTGTTTATGCCCAGATTATTATGGTCGTTACCTGCAATTTTTATTGGAGCCAAATTACTAGGGATATTACTTAATATCCTTAAAGCCGTTCAAAATGGTACGGGTATAAGTAAAGAAACATTTACTCAGTCGGGTATTATTTATTATGGTGGATTGATAGGTATAATTTTGGCATTTTTGTATTTGTCTAAATACAAAAACTATCAAGAACAACTTGAGATTAATAATGCCATTGATTCGTTTGCAATATTAATCCCATTATTTCATGTTTTCGGAAGGGTAGGGTGTTTTCTTTCGGGATGTTGTTATGGAATAGAACGGAAAACACATATTTCAGTTTTATATACAATTAACAGTGTGGGGAACGGCATTAGTTCAAGTTGGAGAATTCCAACACAATTGATAGAGGCTTCTTTTGAATTTGTTATTTTTGTATTATTGCTATTTCTTTTTTTGAAGAATATATGTCAAGGTAAATTATTAAACATATATTTGCTTGTTTATTCTGTTGGAAGATTTTGTTTGGAGTTTATAAGAGGGGATACAGTTAGAGGAAACTTCTTCTTTTTATCAACCAGTCAATGGATTAGTTGCGGTTTGTTTATATATGTGATTATTAAATTAGTAAAAATGAAAGGAAATGAATAAAATGGGTAAATTTTTCAAGTATTTGTTCTGTGGTCTTTTTATTGGAGCCATCATCGCTGTGGCGTTGTATGTTCTGGGATTTGTTATTGAACTAGGAAATTGTGCATGTGGTATCTTGACATGTGATTGTGATAGAGGTGATGCTTTGCCATTTATGTGGAGTTGGAACTCATTTTGGACATGTTTTGCCTGGACAACAATAGGAGGCACTGTTATAGGTGGAATATATGGTGCTAGTGTAGGCATTCAAGAGAAAAATGTGCGTGATGCAGCAATGAATGCGGAGGCTTTAGAAAAGGCTAAGAAACAAAGGGAACACAATGCAGCTACACTGAAAAATGAGGTTAATGCAAAACATACAACAATCCATTCATACCAAAAGGAAGCTTACGATTATTCTATTCCTTCTAGTTATAGTGCAACAGAGTTGCAAAAAAAAGGTTGGATGAAATTGAGCAATGCCCTTGATTCTAATTTAGAAATGCAAGAAATAATTGAAGATATTGAGGAGGATAAGAACGATGGTGGTATGTAAATGTAATTCTTGTGGAAACTTTATCCATATTGGGAAAGATATTACTCCTAAGTGTATGTACTGTGATTCGCCAGTTAATGTGGAATACAATGCGGATGAGACTTATGTAGAAATGCGAATTAATGAATGTGAAGAGGCTTTAGGAGGTCTCAAAGCATTGGAATTATATGATGAATGTATAGAGAGATTCCCTAATATAAGTAGATTGTATTGGGGGAGACTTTTAGCACGTCATTCATGTAAAGTAGATAAGCAGTTGTTGAGTCATGGAGTTAATTTTAGTGAGGACCATGATTATGTTTTAGCTTGCCATTTTGCGTCAGATGAAGAACGTTTATGTTACGAAAAATTGGCCAGTTGTAGAAATACGATGATGTCAGTTATAATGACAGAACTTGTATCAAATGAAAAAGAACTAATTCGTCAGACAGGGATTAAGAAGAGTCAAATGGATGCGGCTTCTGAAATAGAGAGATTGCGAGAAACTTTGGAACTCAAATTATCAGAATTAGATTTTGTTGAGAAACAAGTTAGAGATTTACAAACTGACTGCATGGTTGGTGTAATAAGCAATAGAAAAGCTATTGATTATACCGTAGATGGGATTGATAAGTTTAAATCACAAATCAATGCCCAAAAAGAGATTGAAAACGATGATTACAAAAAACTCTTAATAGAGATTGGCAAACTGTTTTATGTGTGCAGTAGAGCGAATAATGAAATAAAGAATTTGCAACAAAGAGATGAGTATCATGCATTACAACAATTAAAACAAGATCAAACTGTAGCACAAAGAAATGTTGATGATATCATTTCTCAGATAGAAGAAGTAAATGAAAATATGAGAACTATTATTTCTAAAGTTGCGGTAATAAAAGATAAGCATAAAAAGGCTTCGGATGCAGCGAAAAATAATGGATTTGCTGAGGCGTCCTCCCTTTTAGGTTCTGAAAAGATGAATATGATTTTAATTAATGCATTGAAAGCGTAAGGAGGGAAGACGATGGAATACACAATTGAATTATTTGTTGATTTCTTAAAGGAAATAGAAGTATACAGTAGAGACTGTGAAAGTATTAGGGAAGAAGCAAAACAAAAGAGTAAGCAGGCAAAGTCTCGCTTTGATGCAAATGTTTTTGGAAAGAAGAAGTCTTTAGAAGGTACTATTAATGAATTGTCTAATGAAAAGCAGGGACTATTAAGAACTTATGAAGAACATATTCAGAAAATTGAAAATGGTGACGATTCTAGAAGGACAACAGTTACAAATAGAATTATTCAGTGTAGAGAATGTTTGAGCGAGATTGATACAAGAATAAATGAACATAAGAAATATTTGTCGAATTATGCTTCGGATGTTGTACCTCAACAATTAACGGCTGATGCAGTTATATCAAGCATGAATGCATTTGCAGATCAGGTTGCACGTTTGGACAATATGTCAACGAGCAGCAAAAATTACTTACCTCTTGCCAAAGAGGTGAAAGGGTTTGTTGACGGAGCGACTAAATCGCTTAATGATGAAATAACAAGATTGAGTAGAGAGTTGATGGCAAATCAAAGTCGGATTGATGATATGAGGAAGTCATCATGGCAAGAATATTTGCAGGGAATGTATGAAGTTAGCCAGAGAGCAAATTCTGAACAGAGAACTGGCTTATCTACTATTTCAACGACGAGGATAAAAGCGTTAGGAACGCTAACTGAGGAAGAAGAAAAAATAGCAACGGAATGTAAACAGAAAATTATTAATCGAACAGAACAATTCCGTAGAAAATATCCACCAGAAGAATTTGAAAAAGAATTTTTTAGAATTTATGCTGATGAACCTCAGATAGATGCATTCATGTGTAAAGAAGTTAATCCAGTCAATGTTAGAGTTAGTGATTTGACATATGATTATGCAGATTTGAATTTAAATGAAGATGCCTTGTTTTTGCTCAACAGTGATTATTTCTTTTTGACAAAATATAGGGGCGGAACTGCTAGAAAAGGAACGATTAAAGCACCTTATTGTGTTACATTTGATAAAAGATTTAATTACTTGTTCGAAGTGAATAATAGCAATCGTCAGTTAATGATAAACCGTGCTTCTTCTTTAGCAATGAGATTGTTTATGATGCTTCCACCGAATAAGATAAACTTTACTTTTTTTGATCCAATTACATTAGGTGAGACGTTTGCGTCATTTACTAGGTTGGTAGAAGTTGATGACCGAACAAGTAAGGTGATTAATGGTAAAATTTGGACATCGGAAGAAGATATTGAAGACAAACTGAGAATTGCGACTGATCATATAGCAAATGTAACTCAAAGATGTTTGCAAGGGCAGTATGATAATATTCAACAGTATAATATTGAGGCAGGACAAAATGCTGAACCATATCAAGTTCTTATGGTAATGGATTTTCCGGCTGGATTCAATGAAAATTCATTGAGATTGATGGAACAGATAATCGCAACGGGACCAAAATGTGGTGTTTATACTGTGCTGCTTAAGAGTGCTGAACAATACGCTAAAGTTGATGAGAAAAAACTTAAACCACTCGTTAATAACATCATGTCAAATGTTAGCGGTTTTGTAGCAGAAGGAGATAAGATATCTTTTGAAACGGTAATGTATAATAACAAGAGAATATCGTTTGATATTCCTAGTGCTTTAGGGCATGATGAACTAGACAAAGTTATACCTATTTTAAAAGCCGGTATAAAAAATGCGGAAAAGATAGTTATTCCTTTTGAGAAAATTATACCTCCTAGAGACGATTGGTTTAAGGGAGACTGTTCTTCTGAATTATCGATTCCAATTGGTGTTCATGGAGCGAATAATATTCAAAATTTGACTTTTGGTGTAGGCGGAAGCCATCATGCTTTGGTAGCAGGTCAGACGGGAGCTGGCAAATCAAGTTTGTTGCATACGATTATTATGAGCTCTCTGATAAAATATCCAGCAAATCAGTTACAGGTTTTCTTGGTTGATTTTAAGAGAGGTGTCGAATTTAAGATATATGCGAATTATTCACTTGAAAATTTTAAGGTTGTCGCAATTGAAAGTGAACGTGAATTTGGCTGTAGTGTCCTTGAATTTTTGGATAGAGAGCAGAGTCGAAGAGCAGATATGTTTAAGCGATTAAATGTAGATAATGTTGAGGATTATAGAAGTAAGTCAGGAGAAATTTTACCTAGAATCCTCTTAATTATCGATGAGTTCCATGTACTGTTTTCTAAAGATAGTAATGATACAATGGGAAAAAATTCAGCTGCTTATTTGGAACAGATTATTAGACAAGGACGTGCATTTGGTATTCATATCATTTTGGCGTCGCAAACAATGACAAATATCGGTGGAATTAACAATGGAGTATGGGGACAAGTTGGTGTTCGTATTGCTTTGAAATGTCCAAAATCAGATGCTAAGTTTGTTTTAGGTAACGAAAATGATGGAGTTGATTTGTTATCGGCGGATAATCCGGGACAGGCAGTGTACAATTCCGATTGTGGAAATGTGATTGCAAATACAATATTTAGAGTAGCATATATTGAACAAGATTCTCAGGACGAGTATTTGCAATATATTTCTAGTAAGAGTCCTAGATTTGGGTATCCAGAAACACGAGTTATGTTGTCAAATGTAGAAGATAACATTTATAATCCATTGCAGAAATTTAAAAATGGAGAGAATGTTGACTTTAAGGACAACAGCATCCTAGTTGGAGAAGCGTTAAAACTTGTGAATAATATGCGAATGATATTTAAAAATAAAGCTAGTTCTAATATGTTGGTAATTGGTAATGATGAACAGAAGGCAAGAACGCTGTTTACATTTGCTAGTATTAGCATGGCCCTGCATAAATTATCTGTAAACGGATATAAGAGGCCAGAAAAAACACCAATTTATTTGTTGGACTATGCACCAATCGAGGATTTTTATGAAAAGGATGTACTGCTTGAATTATCTAAGATGTTGCCACATTACATAAAATATATACCATTTGATGATGCAAATGATGTTTTGGCTGAGTTATATGCTAACTTTACTCAGAGAGAAAAAGGATTTGCTGAAAAAGAGGATACATATTTGCTGGTATACGGTTTGCAGAGAGCTAGAGATTTACGAAGTAACAACATTTATCAAGCAAAGAATGATTTGGATGATTTTGATGAATTTGGTAGTAGTACAACGCAACAGTTATCTGTTAAACCGCACGAAATGTTTATGAATATTTTACAACGTGGTGCAGCAGTAGGAATCAATTCATTAGTGTGGGAAGACAATTTTAAGGTATTTATGGCCCATTATGCGAATATGCTGTCTAATTTTGATATGCGAATTGCGTTTACGATGGCTGACGAAGATTCAATTAACTATATTGAAGAACCAAATGGATCAAAGATTGGCGAAAATGGTGCAATTTATAGTTATAATGGCAATCAGAAATTTAGACCATATAAGAAACCGGATATGGATTGGTTAACTCAAATTTGTGAAAGAATTGAGAGCTTTGAGTAATTGTTAATATGTTCAAGAGGAAATAAAATGCAATAATTTTGTTTCCTCTTGTATATGAAAAATGGAGGACTATAACATGGGCGGATTTAAGGAAAACAAAAGAAATGCTATTGAAAAAGGAAAAGAAAAAGGAGATGCGGCACTTTCAAAAGGCGAGCAGAGAGTGCAAGAATTGCAATCTGTAAAGAGTCTTATTGATAGTATTAATCTTGAAGACGATGAAGATGTAGAAATGGCTGAAAGTCTTAATGAATCGTATTTGGAAGCAGGGAAGGCTGCTCATCAAGAAGAAGTTCAGGAAGTTGTTGACAGTGCGAACCAAGATTTGGAAGGAAATAAAAGTGAGGTTTCTTCTGAAAAGAGCAATGTAGAAAGTGCTGCAGAAAAAGTTCGAGAGATGCAAAGTACAACTGATTTAGCAAGAGGAGCTGCGTCTAGTGTTGAAAGTTCATTGAGAAAAAGTGTTAGCGAATATGGTGACATGGAGCAACAGACAGAACAAATTGAAACAGAGTTAGAATCAAATTCTCAAAATATCTTAAGTAGGATAGAAAGTTTATTTAATTAAGGGGTGAATGTAGGTATGTCATTTTGGCTTTTCGAATTAGACCAAATACCAGATTTATCCCTTTCAAAGTATATGTCATTGGATGAGTCTGGAGTAGATGGTGTATTAAAAAAGCAGAGCAGTTTTTTGAGACAGCTTAATAGAAAGGGATTGCTTTCAAAAGTTTTTTTTCATTTGTTATATTCATATAAACCAAATGCACCAAAAGGAAAAAAATTATCAATTTCTTTGATTGCATCCGGAGATAATTCGGCACTTTATCACACGAAAGAACTCATACAAAATTCTTCCATTAGCCCTTTTTACAATATCATTTGTTGTGAGAATATTATAATAAAAAATTATACAAAGGATGAAAATAATCAAGAGTTTATTGAAGTTACGAATCATCTAGGGATAAATACAACATATCTGTTGGATCATTCTGTTTCATATTTAGGTAGCCTATTTAAAGATGCAAAGAAAAAAGATATTTGGGAGAAGCAATTATTTTTAAATAAGACATTTACAATTCGAGTTCAAGGTACAAAATTATTAGAAATAAATAGTGATGTGATCTTGAATGAGGAGGGATTGAAACAAGACAATTTGGAGTACGATTACTGTTCTACTCTTGGTAAAAGGGAATTTTTTGTCCAACCATCGGTTATTTTATCAGACGATAATGATTTGAAATACTATAGGGTTGCTGATTGGGAAATGAATGATGAGGCAAGACTTTATAGTATGTTAAAGTTAATGCAAGGGTTAAATGTACCTATTTCTTTCCGAGTTGACTTGTATTCGGTGGATTATGCAATGAGACTCAGAGAGGTTTTACCTATTAAAGAGTTAAGAAACAGGACTAGTATGAAGGCAATTAAGAGTTCATCAAGTATTGCAGTTAATAGAGATGAAAATGCCGAAGAAACGCTAAAACATTATAATGACTTGATTGAAAAGTATGAGAGTTCACCACACTTTAGAATGAATATTGTGGCATATGCAAATGAGTTGGATATTTCGGAGTTGATTGTGGATGCAGCTGGAGCTGAGGCTCTAGAATCGGGAAGTTATACAATTAGAACTCTTTCGAGTAGGGAAATAGGTAAAAAGTTTAATTGTTATTCTTTTATTGAAAAACCAATTGATATTGCACAAGATGGAGTAATTAATTACTTAAGATTTATGCCAAATCTTTTCTTGCTTGAGGAGGTACTTCCGTTCTTTGTATTTCCTGCACTGTATGATGGAGAAGTCGTTGAGATTCCAAAAGAAACTGCACCATCGTTTGAGGAAGATGGATTAAAACTAGCTGTGGATGAAAATGGGTATGATGTTATTTTCCCAGTGGCATTGTTCAAAAAACATGCATTTTTAGCGGGAGTACCAGGATCGGGAAAAACAAACAGCATGCTTCATTTGACATCTTCTTTGTGGAAAAAACATAAGATTCCATTTTTGATTTTTGAGCCAGCGAAACAAGAATATCGTGCATTGGCTAGAACAGAAGGGATGGAAGATTTGTTGGTGTTTTCACCTTCATCGGGAACATTGTTTCCGTTACATATTAATCCGTTTGAATTTCCAATGGGAATGTCTCTGTCGGAACATATAAGAAACCTTATGGCGGTATTTGAAGGCGCTTTTTCACTCGCACCGCCAGCACCATTTATGATTGATTATTCTATAGAAGGAATATACCGAGAAAAGGGATGGTATCCAGATACTTTAAATGACGGAAGTTTACCATATCCAACTATGCAAGACTTATATGATAGATTGGAAATTGAAGTTGAGAAGACTGATTATGAAGGTGAAATAAAAGGAAATTTAAAGAGTATCTTACAAGTTAGAATTGGTAGCTTACTTAAACGAGAGATGGGTGACGTATTTAATGTATCAAAATCAAGTATAGCCCCAGAAGAATGGCTTAACCAACCAGCATTAATCGAACTTGAAGCTATGGGTTCTGGACCTGCAAATTTCTTATCTCTACTTCTATCAACACTGATTAGAGAAACATTGAAAATTACTCCAAATGCAGATGGTAAAGAGTTAAGACATGTTATATTCTTTGAGGAGGCACATAATCTGATTGGACCTGTCGCACAAGAAGTTTCTGGTGAAGATGCTGATCCGAAATTGGCTGCGACAGCATTTGTTGTGAAAATGTTAGCAGAAGTTCGAGCTTTACGAGAGGGAATTGTTATTGCGGATCAGTTGCCAACAGTTATGGCACCAGAGGTTATAAAAAATACTGGACTAAAGGTTGGACATAGAATTACTGCTGAAGATGACAGAAATCTTCTTGGAAGTACAATGTCAGCTAATGGTACACAATTAGAGCAGATGGCAACATTTTTACCGGGTGAGGCACTTATTACTTTTGAAGGGTTGTTGCGACCATTTAAGGCACAAATTTGCCAATGGGAAGATGGAAAAGCTTCATATGATTCTCCTTCTAATATTGAACTATCAACGGTGATGTGGAATGCACCTGGATACAAAAGTGTTTTGTCGAGAAGTTCAAGTATCACTTGTACAAAATTCGAAAGTCAAATTGACACTATACAAGCGAAAGTTGATTCTGTTTTGAGGGCAAATAAGAAAATTGGCACAGATTTCATTGCTGTAATGAATTTCTGTAAAGAGAATAATATTTCGCAAGAAGAGTTGTACAATGATGGGGAATCAAAAAATCCGTTAGTTGTTAAAACTCAAGATACTTTACTGAAAATAAAAAAAGAAAAAGATATATTGCCGTCCTCTATTTCAGATATTTTTTCAGAAATTGAAGAATTACTTGTGAAGGAGAAAGGCTATCTTTTGCAAAATAAAATGTTCCCAAAAAGGACGGCATTTGATTTTGTAAGAACGGTTGAATTAAGAAAAAATTTTTACGAACAAATTAAAAAAAGGTATACGATGTTTGAAACAAGATTTTTGTATTTTAATGACGAAATGAAATCTTGGAATATACAGGAACTGCTTAATAGTATATATGCTGCAAATGAATAAGTAAAAATGGAGGGAGGCGGACAGTCTTGGCTAATAGGCTTGATGGATTACATAAAAAATCGGTTGAATTAGTAGATGAGAAGAAAACATTATCAACCCAGTCCGACTCTCTTCATTTTGATTTTGGAATCATTGAAGAATTATCAGCCGGCTTAAGTGATGAAGATGATGTAGGACATCTTTTAGAACATGAAAAGGTATTGACTTCGGAAATAAAGCAAACGGACGATGCTATTGATGATAATGCCGGTAAACGGCGAGAGAAAATCGTGGAGGTTGACTCCTATATTGAATCGTTAGAAGATAATTTGTCAAAACTTGAACAGATGAAAACTATTTCAGATTTGGGAAATGGCGAGAGAAGTAGTGAAAGAACAGAAAAGAGAATTGGTGAATTACAGGAAATAAGAGAATTATTAGAAGGTGAATCTGCAGATAGTTATTCGTTAATAGAAAAAGCTAGTGACATTGGGATAAATCAAATATTAGATAAACCTAATATAGAATTTGAACATGATGCATTTCAAGAGAAAGCATTCAGTTTTCCTATTCTTTTGCAAACAAAGGAAACGTGGAATAGAGATAGTGATGGGATGGATGTTTATAATACTCCAGTGGAGACAGGAAAGAAACTTGATAATAATCAAGGAAAGGTTCAAGGTTTCTTGGGAACATGTGGTATTGTTTCATGTGTTAATGTATTAAGATTAGCAGGTTTAGTTGATGCTTCAGAAGAGCAAGTGTTAGCGGTAGCCAGAAAAAAAGGTTTGTGTACTAAATTGTTTGCGTCAAAATATTCGAAGGGCGGAACAACAGCAAAACAACGAATGGAAATTTTAAATGCCTTTGGACTTGAATCGGAATTACGAGAATGTACTGTCGATAAGATTGCAGATAGCATATCAGAGGGGCGAGGTGTTATTATATCAGTTTATGCGTCAAGACTGTGGTGGCCTACACCTACTGATCCTAATGCAACTCATGCAATAACTGTTACAAGTGTGAAGAAAAATAAATATGGTGATGTTGTTGGCTTTTATGTTTGTGATTCGGGTCGTCATATGGATTCAGACAGTTCCCAATACTATTCGGTGGATGATATGGAATTTGCACTAACTGGAAGAAAGATGAATGTAACAAAAAACATAATAAGGTAGTGAAAAAGCATGGAAATAGAAAAGATATATAGTGCGTTATTTAATGATGAAGTTGAAGAATATTTGCCAGATGGGTGTGCACATTCTGAGGTGTTTATCAACAATACCAAGGATGGTATTTTTTGGAATTTTATTTTGTATGACACAACGGAACAGTATGCTTCCGTAAATATGACATATGGTGTCGTTAGTTTAGATTCGGCTGGAAATTTTATTGATTTCACCGAATTTGTTAATGAAATTGAAAAGATAAATATAGATAAAAACATAAAAAACAAATATTTGGAAGTGGTTCATAGCATGTATACGCTTTTATGTAATAATAATACAGAAAAAATAAAACAATTAGTGGAAACAAATCTAGAATTGTTTAGTGTTGTTTTTGGGAGTTGTGCGGATTATGTGATTGGATGCCTGAACATTAATACAAGTAGGGGGTAATCATCAGTTGGCAACAAGATTAGAAAATTTAAATAGAAAATCGAAAGACATTGTTGATGAAAGAACAGTGTTGGATGAAAAAAAACAAAGTAATATCGATAACCGTGGGGTAATTAAGAGCATAGTTGATAGTTTTAATGATGATTTAGATATTGGACTAATTGGGAATTTTGAAAACGCATTGGCTAGTGAAAGTGCTGTAATAGAAGGTAAACAAAAAGAAAATAATAGTACTCGTTTAGAAACTCTAGCAGATACTGATGAGTACTTGGAATATCTTGAAGAAAACCTGAGCAAGATTCAGGAAATGAAACGGGTTACAGATTTAAAATCATCAGAAGGCGATTCTATACAGAGTACGCAGCGACGTATAGGTGAATTACAAGAAATTAGAGAATTGCTAGATGGGGAGAAATCATCAAGTACTAAAGGTGGTATTGAACTACGTGACGAGGCGGCTTATAGTGCAATAGAAGATAGAAGAAGTACTTTTTTGGAATCATTAAAAGTGCAAGTTGAACCCTCAATTTCTACTCGATATGAAGAAGATATATATAGAGCAATTAATGCAGCAGATAAGCAACAGTTGGTTCAAATAATTAAAGATAATAAGTTGTCTCAAGATGCTGATTTCGGGAATCTAGATAACGAAGTGGCTCGACAGATGGTTAAATCTGTATACGAGACAAAGAAGAGATTCGATTTTATTGATATGAATTTTATCGGATCTATTCAAGCAAGAAATGATAAAATAGCAGGGAAACTTTTTGATATATATATGACAGAATATCAGAGATTGAATCCGAAATGGAGTAGGGAGGAACTAAAGCCGTTTGTTGATAAACTTGTTAAGGAACACATTGATAAAATAAAGCCCGCATCTAATACTATGGCCCAATCTGTTTTTGTGGAGCATCCAACAGATGGTTTATCGTTAGCTGCAAGTTATGTTGGGGGTATTTCAATTAATGAAAATTATGGTTCAGATTATAAAAGTTTTACTGAGATAAAAGAAAATGAGGTAAGAATTGGGCATAAGCCCGTTGGTTGTGGAAACGTAAAAGCTACAATAGATCATGAACTGGGACATCAAATTGCTAATAAGTTAAATGCCTGTAATGATACTGAAATAGTAGAAAAATATAATAGATTTTCAGGGTTAAGTGACATCGAACAAGCAAATACACTTTCGACATATGCGGCGAAAAATATAGGCGAATTTGTTGCTGAATGTTGGTCTGAATATAGTAATAATCCACAATGTAGAAATGTGGCGGCGTTTGTTAGTAAACGATTAATTGATTTGTATGAGGCTGAAGAAATTGGGCCGAAAATATTAGAGAGAGGATTTTCAAGGTGAGAATATGAAAAAAGAATTGGTACATCCAGATTTTCCGCTTACTGAGTTTACAATAAGAGAGACTATAGTTAATGATGGTGAAATAAAGGAAATTGAAAAAAAGATTGCTATGCCAAGTTTGTTATTAGACAGTTGTAAGGATGAGAAAACAGTAAAAGGAGGTGGACAATCAACAGAAAACCAATAATATTCAGTGTTATAAATTTGATAATAGGTAAGCGTTGATTATTGATATGTTCACATCTACACACTTAGCTTGAAATCGGCTTCGATATGTTTCCACGAACGGACAAAAGGAGAAAAATCGGTATGATAAGTTTCTCAATACGAGCAAAATGGAAAAAACTGTGGATATGTTTAATGAAGGCGTTGATATTACATCTGTTGATATGGTAATGTTCTTAAGACCTACAGAATCACCGATAGTTTTCCTTCAGCAGCTTGGAAGAGGACTTAGAAAATGTAGAGGAAAAGAGTTTCTGAATGTGCTTGACTTTATTGGTAATTATGAGAAAGCGGGTAGAGTGCGTTTCCTTCTTGAAGGGAAATCGAGCACGCATGGAGAAGTATATCATCCGTCCGATAGATTACTATTTCCAGATGATTGTCTTGTGGATTTTGATATGAAGCTGATAGACCTATTTGCTAAAATGGATAGAAAACATTTAAAACTTAGGGATCAAGTAATTAATGAGTATTTTAGAGTAAAAGAGTTTTTGGGAAAGCGACCGTCTAGGCTGGATTTGTTTACATATATGGATGATAATATTTATGAAACTGCAATTAGACATTCCAAGGATAATCCATTTAAGAAATATCTGGAATTTCTCAACGATATAGGAGAGCTAAATCAAATAGAAGAAGAGTTTTATAAAGGAATTGGAAGAGAATTTATCAGCCTGCTCGAAAACACAAATATGTCAAAGGTATATAAGATGCCTGTACTTATGGCATTTTATAATAACTCAAATGTGCTGATGGAAGTATCAGAAAAACAGCTTCTTTCAAGCTGGAAAGAATTTTTCTCAACTGGAACAAACTGGAAAGATCTTGATAAAAATATGACATTACAGAAGTATAAAGATATTTCAGATAAGGACCATTTAAAGAAAATTCTTGCTATGCCGGTGCATTTTCTTTTGGAATCAGGAAAAGGATTTTTTGTTAGAAATGATGAAATGGTATTAGGTTTAAGAGAAGAATTGCGTCCGCTAATTGATAACCCTGTTATGACCCAGCAGATGAAGGATGTGATAGATTATAGGACAATGGATTATTACCAGAGAAGATATAGGGAGAGGCAGAATGAATAGATAAGATAATATTTGGTTTTATTATGAAATTTAATTGAATAAGAGATACAGGAGGCTTACATCATGGAACGAGTAGCTAAATTTTTAAAAGAAGCAGAGACATATTATCTGGCAACAGTCGAAGGCGATCAGCCAAGGGTTAGACCTTTTGGAACTGCACATATTTTTGAAGGAAAGCTGTATATTCAGACTGGCAAGGTAAAGGATGTTTCAAAGCAGATTCACGCAAACCCGAAGGTAGAAATTTGTGCATTTAAAAATGGCGAGTGGCTTCGTGTAGCCGGAGAACTTGTAGAAGATGACAGAAGAGAAGCAAGACAGTCTATGCTCGATGCTTATCCATCTTTACAGAATATGTACTCAGCAGATGATGGAAATACCGAGGTATTCTATTTTAAAAATGCGACAGCTACATTTTCATCATTTACACGTGAGCCGGAAGTAGTGAAGTTTTAATGACTAAGGATGAATGGTATAGGCAGTTATTTGAGCGACTGGATAAGTCCAAGTTCCGAAGCAGTTTTCATTTGGAACAGAAAGATATTGATTATATAAATGAAAAGGGACTTGCTGTTATCAGGCAACATGCAAAGGACTTTATTGCAAAGAGAGAAGCTCCGGCATATATAGCAAATGATGGCAAACAGACACCAATGCGTGGTCACCCGGTATTTATTGCCCAGCACGCAACAGCAACATGCTGCAGAGAGTGCATCCGAAAGTGGCATAAAATGCAGCCGGGCAAGGAACTAAGTCAGGTGCAGCAGGATTATCTTGTAGATGTAATTATGACATGGATTCAAAAAGAAATCGAGAGGCAGGAACATAAAATATGAGTTTGAAAAATGTATTGATTATTGTTGATAACATTGACGAATCAATTGATTTTTATGAAGAACTGTTTGGACTGCGTGTGATTACAAGGCAGGAAGGCAATGTGATAATGTCAGAGGGGCTTGTATTGCAGGATGTAGATGTATGGTATGATAGTACAAAAATACATACAACTCCACATAACAATATGACAGAACTTTATTTTGAAGATAATGATATAGAAGGTATTATTGAAAAACTGGAGTCTGGCAAGTATGTAGTAAGTTATGTTACGGAATTAACGGAACTTGATGGTGGACAGAAACTTGTAAGATTTTACGATCCATCAGGAAATCTTATAGAAGTACGAACACCAATTAACTATAACTGATATGAAATGGATTTAAGGAGAAAATGCAGATATTTGTAGATGCAGATGCGTGTCCGGTAGTGGACATTGTCGAGACAATAGCAGAGAAATATAATATTCCAACCACATTGCTGTGTGATACGAATCATATTTTGTATTCTGATTACAGCGAGGTAATTGTAGTAGGTGCAGGAACAGATGCTGTAGATTATAAGCTGATTAGCATATGTCATAAAGGGGATGTTGTAGTATCGCAGGATTATGGTGTCGCTGCTATGGCTTTAGATAAGGGTGCGTATGCTATTCATCAATCCGGTAAGTGGTATACGAATGAAAATATAGATCAGATGCTTATGGAGAGGCATCTTAATAAAAAGGCAAGACGCAGCTCTCATAAGTGCCATATTAAGGGATCGAGAAAGCGTACAGAAGAAGATGATGTACGCTTTGCACAGTCCTTTGAAAAACT
>ENA-OROL01001451-OROL01001451.1-human-gut-metagenome-genome-assembly--contig:-NODE-1451-length-19428-cov-26.998245_pt1 | contig 19428 bp, 8 predicted proteins | sample MGYA00242128_ERZ509048 | MGnify/ENA primary metagenome ERZ509048 (study PRJEB26280, sample SAMEA2338750) | human gut metagenome | biome: human gut; feature: human-associated habitat; material: faeces...
ACGCCTCCTTCGTTTGGAAGCCTTTGCTCTTGACCTTCTTCTCATACTCGTCCCGCGCGCTTACTCTTTCTCTCACGCTTCTATCCACGTCCTAAGACATATGATTCACTCTTACTTATTGAAAATAAATAATTTACAAGATTTATTTTTTAGACAGGCAACGGTTTAGAAACGAACTAATTTACATTTTCTTCCTTACTTTGCATTATTCAAAAAACGTATATCTGCATGTGTAAAGTTACATTTTTCTGTTCTGTAAACAAAATATTTGGCTATATATTCTTCAAATAAAATAAAAAGAGTCATATCAATTCGAAAGACCTAACACGACCCTTTTTTCATATTTATTAGAATATATAACATTTTATATTGATTTATATTTCAATATTGCTCCAAGTGTAAGTATTTATATAATAAAGTCTAAACATGTAATAAATTCCTTTTAATCTAAATATTCTAAAATACCATTATTATCACTTATTATTTGTTTGAATATTCCATGATTTTCCATATAATTCCATTCCCCCTGGCGCTATATTTAAAACTGTACATTTTTTTAATATGTCAATAGTTCTTTTAGAAAATGAATTAATATGATCAAATGCTATAAATACTTGTTTTGATTTGAAAGAAGCATAATTCATAATAATATTATCAATAGTATCATCTTCTATGTTCTTAAAAAGAATTGTATCATGAATAACAAAAGGCAAATCTGTTAGATGTAGAAAACTCAAATCTGTTAAAATTGTGCTTTTGTATTTAGAACCAGTCCCCGTGTCATTGGGTATAAAGAAATCGTATGAAGATTCACGTAATGCAAATTGAGGTGAGTTTTTTCGCGGACTAACGCTCTCACTTTGTACAGATAATTCATTATTTAATTGCTGTTGAATATCAGTTAGTACCTTATGGATCATTACTGAGAAATTTTCCGCAGCTGTTTTTTTATCCTGATTATATTGATTATATTTATCAGAGTCTTCAATGTTTTGAATTAGTTTATCTTTTTGCGTTTTCAGCTTTATTAAGTTATCAACAGCCAAAGATACAGCATTTTTGCTGTTTAAAATGCGCTCAATATCTTTAGTAAGATGCTCCATTTGAAGACTATAATCAGATATGAGATTTTTACATGTTTTTATTTCTGAAATAATTTTTGTTTTTAATATTCCTATTAACTGTTCATGAAAATCATTTATTTTATCTACCTCTTTGATATTTATAGTTGGAAAATAAAGAGATAATTGTGTTGTATCAACAACACATTTTTCTTTTGATAAGTTTAAGCTTCTCTCCAATCTATAAAGTTTATATTTTTGCTTTGACAACAATGTTTCAAGTATATGTTGTTGCTGTTTTTGAATAGAGATTGCCTCCAATTGCTGACTACCTAAATTAACAGACATACTAGACAATTGAGAAGTAATACTTTCAATCCTTGTATTACATATATCTATTTCACGTTCTTTTTCTATTCTGTCTTTTTTTGAAAGTGTTTGACTAACCAGTTTCATGTTTTGAGCAGATTTAAACGTCGTCAAACGCCTTGCTGTTTCTTCTTTAACCAATTTCTGCTCTTCGACATCATCAAACTTATCAAATATTTTAAGAACACGAATAATTGATTTATTTCCAGCTTCACCTGTTATTAAATCCAAAGGCTTCTTTTCATTTAGGTTTTCTTTTCCATAAACACGAGAAAAAAGACTAACATATTCTCGAAAAGAAAGGGAATTATGACTTATTCCATAATTTCCTAACAAAAAGGAATAAAGTTTTTCAATAGAATGTTCCTCTATTACCTCATATTGATCATTACAAACATAAATAGTGTTTGGTGTAGATGTGTTCCTTTTAAAATAATATCCTATTCCATTAAAAACATGACAGAAAAATATATCATGATGACCTACATTAGTCAAAATGTCATCCTGTCTGGCATAAGTAAATCCACCAAAAGCGAAATCTATAGCTAATAAAGCACTAGATTTTCCTATTGAATTTGAAGCATTTTCATCACCTGAAATTACATTGAGACCATTATGCAGATATATAGTCTTTTGTGCAAATTGCTCGCATTTTATTCCTTTTAACATATTGTTCTAATTATTTGATTGTCATCTATGGATATATAAGAAATCGCATAAAGATTTGTCATGGTCTCAACAAATTCCACAACATCCATAGTATGAGATACTGAATTTTGTAATTGAATGCATGAAATACCATCAGTAGGTATTAATTTTACAATTTCAAGCATAGACATTAAAATACTATCTTTTACCGATATCAGCTTACTTGGAAAGTTCTTCATAAATCTCACAATCTTGGACAAAAAATGACACCATAATTTGACAGGCTTCTACATCACAACCGGTCTTACGTTCAAACCAATTTGTCATTTGTTTATAAATTTCTTTTTTATCTAATCCTTTATCTCTTAAGATACAATATGCATGTCTAATATTAGAAGCCATAGTGTCAAAACTAAACGATCCATAAGGTAAATTTGAAAATTCTTGCCTTATAAAAGTAAAGTATAATAAGACTTCATTTTCGATTCTTCGTCGCATTAACATATATTTATCTTCTATCTTTTCTGAAACTTTCAAAGCGTTATACTCCAATTTTTCTAATTCTCCTATTTCAGAATCAGAAATAATGCCAAGTCTATTAATTATTTTTGAAATTTCAGATTCTATATTTTTATCGGCAATAAGTTTTTTAGCTTCTAATGCTCTATGTTTTGCAGCTTTTAAGTCAAACATCTCATTATACAATTCAACGCTTTTATTGTCGTCATAAAATTTGTGACAATTATGGCACAAAGCTATTTTGTTTAATGGATCTTCTGAATTAACTCCTGCTGTTCGTACATCTTTCAACATAACTTTCTCCGCTGGAGTTGGACTATTAGGAAAAACATGAGCTATTTCACAGCCCTTAGCATATTTACCTGCTTTAGTTATAGAAAATGGAGCTCCGCATTTAGGACAACAGCTATCAACTTCTTCTAAATATAGGTAATATTCCGATTGTGTTGGATTCCTTCTATCAATGCAATATGTATCAAAATTAACCATATATATTCTTACATATTTATTTTAAATTCTGTCTTCTGTGTTTCTAACAGAATCGTATTTTACCATAAATTTTAATACACCTTGTTTTACATTGAAATAATCAACCATATCATCTACAATTGGGATAAAAATCTTATTCTTAGTGATAATAGTTGTTGTTGGGATAGTTTTAGCTCCTTTTACATTATCTCCAAGAGGCTTATCTAAATCCAACTGATAATATAGAGTTAGATTATTTGATGCATGTGTAAAAAAGAAAATAACACGATGCATACTCCAAATTACATTGGTAGTGTGTGGTTGATAAAAGAATTCTGCATAATCTCTATATAACTTATCAGACAAAGAAAGGAACAACTTAATATTATTCAAATCATGATTAATAGCATCAGTCCTTAACACTTTAAAGTCTATATTTTTATCTAATCGCATAATGGGAGGCATAGGCATACAAGGATCGCTATCATTATTTAATGAATTTACTTTAGATTCAATATGCTCTCCTAGTACATCTGAAACACTACCTACACTTCGTGCATTTACTTCTTGTTTTTGCTTTTGTTTATTAGCACGAGCTACATTTATAATATCCTGCATGCTCCTTTTACCAGCAAGATAATCACTCATCATATCCCCTACATCTCCAAGATCTCCATTTTCAAATGACAAAAGATTTATATTTCGTTCATTTTTACAATAAAAGAAACCACTTAAATAGATACATGAAGAATCTTGATACCTAAATAAATATTCAATTTCTTCTGTTGTATAGTTGATTGACAACATGTATCCTTTAGGTACACAGAGTTCGAAAGTTTTATTATTTAAGTGTAACTTGACTTTTTTGAGTTTCTCCTTAGGCAAATTATAATTTGCAATTGCAGAAAATGTTACTAATAATAAAAAATATAATAATGTTAACTTTATTTTCATCTGTTCTATGTTTTTAATTATAACATATTCGTACGATGAAATATGTAAGCAATTTCATCGTACGAATTATTTTACTTTTTATACCAATATGGCAAAATTGGAATATTCTTGCCTGCTAACATAGAAGGGCCATCGCCCCCAACATAATTACCTGACGGGTCTTTTGTTGTTATATAATAAGTTCTTAAAGGTCGGTTTAGTTGTCCACGCAATATATTCTCACGATATACAGCCTGCCATTCACTACGTTCCAAACCGTTGTATGAACGTTTGTCTAAAAGTCCTCTATTGGCATCTAAAGCATGGAACATTTCATGCGCCAAATCAGTTTCTTCACTAATTGTTCCACCATTTAGAGTCGCCAATATAGAACCATTAGGATTCCATGATATTACGCCTCCAGAACCTCCTGATAAATCAATTCCTGCTTTAAGCAATACTTCTTTTGTAGATGCAACAGATGGATCATTCATAAATTGATTACTATATGCCTTATGATTATTTGCTGCAGTAAACTTACTTTGTCCTTTTTTAATGATAAAATTATTAGTGGATGACTGAAGCTCAGAAATCATATTTTCCCCTTCTGTACCTTTTCGTATTACATCTAAGGCGGAAACAGCCTTTTTCATGAACCCACTAATTTTACCATCATATTTTTGTCCATTTTGATTATATAAGTTTCCACTAATATACAATAAAGACAGTTTCTTATCTTCGATTCTCAAACTATCTCCATTTATATCTAAAAACTTCATAGGATTATTAGCTGTAAAGCTATATGCTGTAACATTTGGATACTTTTCCTCGAAGCGATCCGTACTTATCCACAAACTCACCCTTGGGTCATAGTACCTCGCCCCATAGTAATACAATCCAGTCTCCTCATCGAATTCCTTCGCATTGAAAAGATAAGGTGTATTCCAAATGTTGTTGCGCTCCTCAACGAAAACCTCACCGAAAGGAACATACTCGATATGCTGCACCACCTCGCCATCAAGGTTGGTGATGTAACTACTGCTACCCAAATGGTCTGGGTGGTAGTAGAACTGCATCTTCTCGTATGAGTCGCCTTCTTGGAAGTTGTTCTTCATTGCTCTTGCCATTACACGTGACTGCGCTGCCTCCAAGCTGCCGTCATTGCAGCAGAAGCCCTTGCCATCGACATAGTCGTTGTTGTCCTCGCCATTGTACGGCACAGCAAAGGTTGCATAATTATCCTTAATGACCTGCAACTGTTGAGTATATTTAACCTTATAATCAACAGACAAGCCGTCAGTCTCGCTACCAGCATATTGGATGCGGCGTGGATCTGAGCCGTAAGAGTCGAAGTCACCAATCTTGGAAACGACACGCTGACTACCGATATAGATATGCTTGGTGTAACGTCCGCCTTGGTTGGCAACGAGGTAAGGAGATACATACAATGAGAACTTGGCGGTGTTCGTGCGACCTCCAGCAAACTCTGAGTTCACATAAACCTGGTCACTTTCGCCAGAAGTCTTCACCGTACGCTCACCGTCAGCATCATACCAATAGTTGGTTACGAAGCCATTGTCATCAGAAGCAAGAAGACGGTTCTCCTCGTCCCACTTCAACTTGCGCTCCGCTGCCTTCTCGTCAGTCATGCCATCCTTCTTTGTACGGCTTGTATTGACATATACAAGATTACCGTTGGCATCATACCAGTAGTTAGTCACAAAGCCATTGTCATCAGAAGCAAGGAGACGGTTCTCCTCATCCCATTTAAGCTTGCGCTCTGCGGTCTTCTCGTCAGCCACACCGTCCTTCTTTGTACGGCTTGTGTTGACATAAACAAGATTACCGTTGGCATCATACTCATAAGCATGATTGTTGTTCACATTCTCGCTTTCTGAAGGCGTCTCCTCCGTGCGGTAGTTAACATCCTTCACATTGGCGAGTTGGAACTTCTTTCCTGTATCAGTTCCATAGGTGTACGACAAATCATAGCCAGCATTAAATGTGCCGTTGAACTGCACGTTGTCCTGAGTCAGATGCTGGCTCTTCGATTTGATGCGGTGCATATTGTCGTAGCCCATGGCAAGGGTGTACATTATAGTTGTCGATACCATAATCTAATTTCTCGTATAATTTCTTCATTAAGAAACACCAACAAATCAATCGGTAAGGGACTTGGTATAGATATTGAGTCAAATATCATATCCTTAATAATACAATTCCCGTTTATAAAAGCAAAATATGCGGGATACCCAGCTTGAAATTTGCTTCCAATTTTTCCCTGATTTGGTTCGTCCAAATATTGAATATTGGCAAAGTATTTAGCAACCGACCCTCTACTGTTGCCATTATCATTAAACTTGACGGGAATCAGTTCAAAATTCTTATTTTGTGTATCAATCGTCACAAAATATTCAGTACCTATGGTATCGTTGACAACTATCAAATAAAATTGTTCTTTAATACCAAAAACAATTTTCGACTCGTTAGTTGTAGATTCTGGCATTTTATTGAGAATAGCAGATACTAATTCTCTGTTTCCCTGTACCGTATTAGGCTCAGCAAAAACCTTGCTGTTTCCGACCACGATGAACATAATATAAAAAAACAAAATTTCTCTCATATTCCTATTGCTTTAATATATAGTATTGCTAAACTTGGTATATGGTTCTACATATACCAAGTTTAGCGAATGCTTGTTGTTATTTAGTATAAGGCAAACTATAAGGACTTACAATATCTTTTCCTCCGGCATGGTCTGATCCATCTCTTTGGGGGAGTCTGAGCAATCTCCTTACAAGATTGTCCGTTCTAATTGCGTTTGTATTATTATGTACAGGACTTTCTTTTCTTGCAGATGGTAGTCCATGACCCAATAATTCATGTGCAGATGTTACGGCCTTAAGCTTATCTTGGACACCCCTAATAAAAGAATGCGATCCTTTAGATGTTGGGACATTGAATCCTTCCCCTCCAAGAGTTTGAATGGTGGCATCATCGTAATAGTAGCGTGTAGACCCATCAGAACGTTCTTCTCGTTTTCTGAATGCATCTCCAATTTTACTATCAGGGTCAATACTGTTCAGATACTTATTAATATCTGAGTACCCGCTTGATGAAACTTCTTCTCCATCCTTCAAATATTCTATTGAATGAACTTCTTTAGAATTAATGGTATTGACGAGTAAGCTAATATATGCCATTTCATCTTCTGAGCAAGTTACACCATCAAGAGCGTCTGCCAGTGCTGCGTCAGGAATTTGTTGGAACTTTTTACCTTTCAATGAAATCAAAGAACGTAAATTATCAAACTTCGAATCTCCTAAAATTAAATGAACATCGCTTTTGAATTCTTCAGCGTCACTTTTAGTTACACCCCTAATCTCCATACCGGTAGGATCTGAATATGCAATAGGATTTTGTGCCGCATAAATATATGTTGAATAATCCGGATACTTTTCTTCCATTGGGTCGGTTGACATCCATAGACTCAACCTTGGCTCATAGTACCTCGCACCATAGTAGTACATACCGGTCTCCTCGTCAAACTCTTTCGCATTGAAGAGGTAAGGCGTGTTCCACACGCTGTTGCGCTCCTCTATGAAAACCTCTCCGAACGGCACATACTCGATGTGCTGTACCACTTCGCCTTCAAGGTTGGTGATGAAGCTGGAACTTCCAAGATGGTCAGGATGGTAGAAGAACTGCAGGTTCTCGTAGTTGTCAGGGTCTTTGAAAGACTTGGCAACTGCGTGTGCCTGTGCCTTCCGTGCCTGAGCAACCGCCGCCTCCATAGAGCCGTCGTTGCAGCAGAATCCCTCTCCGTCGGCGTAGTTGTCGTTGTCGGTACCGTTGTAAGGTACATCAAAGGTCTTGTAATTGTCCTTGATTACCTGCTGCTGTGCCGCATACTTAGCCTTATAGTTGACAGAAAGACCGTCAGTGTTGGCACCTGCATACTCAATGCGGCGCGGGTCAGAGCCGTAGGAGGCGAAATCGCCGACCTTTGACACGATGCGCTGGCTGCCTGCGTAGATATGTTTGGTGTAACGGCCGCCTTGGTTGGCCACGAGATACGGGCTGACATAGAGCGAGAACTTCGCGGTATTGGTGGAGCCGCCAGAGAAGACTCCGTTGACATACACCTGGTCGCTTTCGCCGGAAGTCTTGACCGTGCGCTCACCGTCGGCATCATACCAGTAGTTGGACACGAAGCCGTTGTCGTCCACCGCGAGCAGACGGTTCTCCTCGTCCCAGATGAGCTTGCGCTCTCTTGTGCCGACTTCATTATGTCCATCCTTCATCATACGTCCGGTGTTCACATATACAAGATTTCCGTTCTTGTCATACAAATATACGTGATTGTTTTCGATATTATTGTCTCCCGGAGTCTCTTCCGTGCGATAATTCACATCTTTAACACTTGCAAGTTGGAATTTCTTACCGGCTTCAGTACCGTATGTGTATGACAGGTCATAGCCTACATTGAGCGTGCCGTTGAACTGCACGTTGTCCTGAGTCAGATGCTGGCTCTTCGATTTGATGCGGTGCATATTGTCGTAGCCCATGGCAAGGGTGTAGGACGCAGACTTGCTGTCGGCTCCTGTATAAGTACCCGTAGCGGAAACGAGACGGTACAGTCCGTCGTAGGTATAGGCATGCGACATCCGGCCGCCGGCATTGCCGCTGGCAGGAAGCGAGGCATTGTTAGCCACCGAAAGGACATTGCTGACAGCATCAAAGGTATAGTCGTTGTCCATGATGGTCTTGTTGCCGCTGTTCACCGCGAGGTTGCTCAGGCGACGGCGGTCGTCGTAAGTGTAGAACGTCTCCGCACCGTTGCAATACTTCAGGTAGCTGCGCTGCTCGAACTTGTCATAGCCCAGCTTGGTGATGTAGTCATAGCCGTATGACTTCTCACCACGGACTTTCTCAAGCAGGCCACCAAGGTTGTAGGAGTAAGTCACTTTTTCCTCGTCGGGATAGATCATCTCCAGGAGGCGGTTGTGGCTGTCGTAAGTCCATTGGGTAACGTAGGTGGCAATCGCCTGGTTAGGTACGATAAGTGTGCGGCGTGTCTTTGTCACCTCACCCATCTTGCCGTAGAAGTATTCGATGGCACCCGTTCCGTCCTCACGCATCATCAGTCGGCCGATACGGTTGTGGGAGGCGTTGCGTCCGCCATAGTAATATTTGACGTTGTTTTCCGGATGGTCGGGATAACTGATACCCGTCAGACGGTGATAGTCGTAGGTATAGGTGATCATCTTGCCTTCCTCCGCCATGTTCGCCGTCTGCTTGGTGAGCACGTTGCCGAGCGGGTCGTAAGTGAACGAGGTGATGCCGCTTGCCGGGTGGCTGACCTCCGTGCGGCGGTCGCCCATGTCGTAAACGGATGTGGTCACGTTGCCCTCGGTGTCAGTAACCCTTACAAGCCGCTGTATGCCGTCATACTCAAACGAGGTGGTAATCTCACCGTCAGGACCGCTCTTCTGGATGGTCTTCAAGGTCTTGCCACTGCCATTGGTATGGGTAGCCTGGACATTATGGAGTGCGTCTGTTACTGTTGTAACAAGTGCATGACTGCCGTTGTCAACAGTATATGCCGTAGTTGTCGTAGAATTGTCCGGCAATGTCACTGAGGTAGCACGGTCGAGCACGTCATAAACAGTAACCGTTGGAGATACATTGTCAAATGACTTGTTGAATGTGGACTTTGATCCGGTTCCTTCCGTTGTAGGATAGAAGGCCTTTGCCACACGTCCGAAAGCATCATACATGTTTCTTCCGCTGACTATCATCACGTTCTCATCCTTGGCAGAGTTTCCCTTGGATGCACTTGTCACAACACCGTCCTTCTTCACCTGCACGGCTCTTCCGAAACCGTCAACGAACGTAACGGTCTCCAAGTCATCGTTAGGGTGCTGGATGTCGTAGTGCTTGGTCACTGCGTAAGCAGGAGCGGTAATGCCACTCTCACCAAAGGTAGCCAAAGGCTGATATTCAAAGGCGATGGCATAAGGCACGCCTGTAGCCAACTCGTTAGGACCACGCACGCCAGTGATGCGACCGAGGTCGTCAACATCAGTCTCGTAGTAGAAGTTGTTGAGGTCACGATGCTCCTTGGCGATACCATACCGATAGTCGAAGTTGCCTTGCTCGCTGCGGTAACCCCACGCATCGTCAATACGCTCCACATACATGTTCATTTCCGGCTCATAGCGGTACTTGTACCACATGCGCTGTCCCTTGCCGTTGGCAGGGAGGGTCTTCTGGATGATGTTGCCGTAAGAGTCGTACTTGTAATCAGTAACTGCCGCACCGTCATTCAACTGCTGCGTAATCTGGGTGATGTGGTTGGCATAGTTGGTGTTGTACTTTGCCGTCACATGGTGGTAAATCGAGCCGTCACCGCCAGTCACCGTAACATCTATTGGAAGTCCGAAGATATGCTTCGTTGCATTGTCCGTGTATTTAATGGCGGTTGCATAGTCAAACTTTCCGTTTCCGTCCTCGCCAAGGCTTCCCTTGTCGCTGTACTTGTAGGACTTCAACTCACCATGATAGCCATTGAGGTAGTACTCGTTCCATGCCTCGGATGTAATGACACCATTTGCTGCACCCTCATACTGCAAGTTTGCCGTATAGCGGAGAGGCACGAAAGCAGAGGCGCGGTCGCTCCATAGGTTGACATCACGCTTTGCAAAAATGTACTTGTCACCATCGGCAGTCAGATAATAACTGTCGTAACGGTTCTTTGTCTCGGTGTATTTGTTGCCGTTGGCATCCTCCACGAAAGTGGCGGTAACGTTACCCTGCGTGTAGTAGTTGGCAACATCGTAGTTCTCAACAGCCTGTCTGTAAACAGAATTGCCTTTCTCCGTGTCGAGGTTCTTGGTGATAACCTCACCGAAACCGAGGAACTCACGTTCATGGCGGTCACGCTTGCCGTCCTTGTACTCAAAGGCGGTTGTCATGACAGGACCATCGTCATGGATACCATCATCAACGGTTAGGGCAGACATTACCCACTTGCCACCAGGAAGTCCGTAGGTAGGAGTGGTATGCGCATAGTCGAGTGTGAAAGTGCCGCCCAAGGAGTTGGTGACAGACTTCAACATATTGGTTCTGCCAATGGCAGAGCGTGTAACCTTCAACTCGCTTTCCTTCTCAGACTCAACGATGTCAAGATAGCCGTCACCGTCCACATCCTGCAAAGAATATGTAGGGCGGTTGATACTATGAGAGGTGGAAGCACCAGGATTGGTTGAAATCTTGATGCTGATGACAGGAATGTTGATGGTCAAAGTGAACGCTGCATTTGCAGACTCTGATGTAGAGGCTGATTCACTAAGCGCATTCGCACCATTCCAACTGATAGGTTCATCAAAACCATTGCCTGTATTGAGGGCAACAGTGATACCGTCACCATCCTTCCATACCTTATCAGGAAGACCGTCAGAGTTGATGTCGATAAGATTGTATTCCTCTTCGCTTTCAGAGGTTACGAGACCAAAGCCTGCGGAGAAGCTACCAGAAGCCTTGTTTATACCTTGGTATTTCTTATCTTCAAATTTTCCCCAGTCATGACTTACATCGCCACCTGCGCCAATATTATAAGAAAGACTCTTACCACTCTGTATGCGGTCAAGTCCCCAATCAATAGGTTCAGTAAAGGCATAGCCCAGATTTAATCTCACCTTCTTGTCGGAAAGGATCTTGTCAGGAAGCCCATCACCATTAATATCTATGAATGACTCTACAGCTTCATCCGTATTCTTTGGCGCACTGCCGGAAATGGAGAATTGAGCCAACCATGAACTCTGTTGGTTCTGTGCGGAAGACTTGCTTCCGGAGATAAGTTTTGTAATGTCAGACACAGAAGCTACTGGATTGCCACCATATCCCCATGCCTCAGAAGCATTGTCAGAGTTATTAGCTCCGATACCCTTGTATATTTCTCCACTCAATCCACCTTGTGAGTTGGTGTATTGGATAGTACCACCTGCAATGATGTCAGGGAATCCGTCACCGTTCATATCCATCATGGCAACTTCCGTCTTGGAACTGCCATTTGCATTGTTGTGGGTAATGCCAAGTGCACCACCTTGCACAACGGTACTCTTGCTTGATACCACTTGGCTTACAGCTGCCGCACCAGTACCCTGCAAATATTCACCTGCAAGTCCTGCCACCTCCGCATTGTTATCCAAAGGATTTGTAAGGAGTACGTCCTGTTCTGTCAATCGGGCTGTGCTTGCATCGGTTGCAGTAAGATAGATGTCCTGTCGCTGACCGACCCACTTGTCCATAGAAGTCTGGTCTGTACCCAATGGAGTGAATGCCATTGTGAGAGGGTCAACCTTGTCGTTCTCGTTTTCAGGCAATTTCAGCAATGACTCGTCAATAGGCTTTGCATATCTGCCCTCTGCCGAGTTATAAACAAAACCTCCCCAGCCACGGTAAAGCATACCGAAGCCAAGATTGTCATTCTCTGCATAGAATCCAGCAAGCACATTCTCTGTTACGAGATCTGCCGCATCTTTCAGAATGGAAACAGAGGCTGAAGTAACAGTTTCATTAGAGATTGCTGCCGGATAGCTGTATTCAAACCAGATGTTCTTTCCTGCAGTAGTTGCAAATCGCAGAGTATCGGCTTTCAAGATGCCATTCTCGATATTGAAAGACTTCTTGCCAACAAGTGCATCCTCTGTCTTGGCGGTCAAAGTAATCTGACCGTTGATAGAATTGTCAGAAAGGGTAAGCACTGGTGACACAACCATAATTGTATCAGTCGCTGTGGTCAAGTATGGCTTGCCCTCTGCCAAGGCATTTGCAAATGTATTGTAGTGTGCAGGAACGGCTACCGTCTGTTCGATATTGGCAGAGTCCTTATAAGTCACAGACGCTTGCCAACCGATATTCTTCCAATCAACATTTGAGGTGGATGAAATCTCAAAGCTGAAGTTGGTCAGCTTTTCTGTATTCTCCAGACTGATGTTGAGTGAATCGCCATTGAAAGCCTCACCAGCCTTCAATGTACGAGCAAAGACTGTCTTCTTGGTATAGTTCGGGTTGTCGTTTCCGTCACTGTCTTTCTTGTCGTTGCTGCCGATGATGCTGAGAACAACATCGTCGGTTGTTACAGGCTTGTGGAAGACACTGTGAACTTCAACACTTGAACCATTCTCCACATTGGCAGAGGTGTTCACATCATAGATGGCACCATCCTCAGGCTTGTACTCTGTTGAAGAAAGCCCGTTAGGCAAGATATTTGACTCGCCAGTGTATGTAATGGTAGGCGACCAGTTCACCTTGTCAAATGAGCCGTTGCTTGTTTCCTCGGAACCCGACTGTACACGGAAATAGATTCTGTCACCTCGCTTGACGGCAACAGAAGAGACTGCAGCGGCATAAGAACTGCCGTCGCCCTTTGCAATAGTCTTGTTCCAAAGCTCATTGCCACCTTTTTGGATAGCAACTCTTACGCCGTCTGCTTTTTGGTATTCGTCAGCGTCATAGTCTCCAGTAGGAGCGACAAGGCTTACTTGACCAGTTACGCTGACAGTTCCGTCCTTAGGAGCCTGCCATACACGCACAATATCCTCCATCGGTGAGTTCTTGATGGCTTCCGCCTGCTCATCCTTACTGACCTCCATGACAGAAGTGTCAACCTTGCCACCATAGATGATTGGGCTTGGCGTGTCGGCACTGCTCAATGTAAACGTAGGCACGGCATTGCCAGACTGATCAAACTCCAAATGGTTGAAATATACCTTGCCATTGGAAACGAGGTCAACAAGTCCGTCACCGTTGATGTCGCTGAAATACTGAGTGGTCTTTGTCTTAGTGGTTGACTTGTCCGTTCCGACAACGGCAGTCAGAACATTCCAACCGACAACGGCTTTCGCACCGAAAGAGTTCGTAGAACTTTTGGTTGTCGAGAAGTTACTGATACCCTTTACCTTGACAGGCTCACCATATACTACTTCTCCGTTGTCAGTCTTGACCTGTGGACGATAATATACGGAACCACCAGACTTATATACCTTGTCAGGAAGTCCGTCACCGTTCAAGTCAACGAATGCGGAAAGTCCCTTGCTGGTATCGCTGGAGTAGCTGTAAGAACCTCCTATTGTATTGCCTTTCCATTTGCTTCCGTCCCAAGGTCCCACACCTGCATAGAACGAACCGCTTACAGAAGAACTTGTCGTTCCGCCAAGTGCAGTAGGCTTGTCGCTGAAGCGCTTGCTGACAGTCTTTAAAGGATTGACGAAACCAGCGTCAAGTCCGTCATCGTGCGTGTTCCATTTCTCGGAATCATCCTTGAACGGAACATATCCCTTTTCAGCCTGCACATCATCATAATAGTCGAAGTTCTGGAAAGCCACTTCCTTTCCTGTGTTGTCATACTGTCTGACACCTGTGAGCATTTCCTTATGGAAAGCACCTTCCTTGTAGTCAAAGGCATAGCTGCGCAGGGGCTCGCCCTGGAAATTCACGGTCACCTTCTCCAACAGCCTGTTGGAGGAGGCGAGGAATCCATAGCGGGCATTGTTGGTCTTTACCTGCTTTACCTTGTTGCCATCAAAGAGTACAACGGTGTGCGGTTCCTGTCCTGCATTACCTGCGTGAACCTCCTTCAGATATGCAGCCTTGGCCTTCAAGCCGCCACGCACATCCTCATCCACGATGTCATACACATATTCTATATAGTCACCGTGGAGTTCCTCGACACGTTTCAGCTTCCATTCGGCAATCACCTCACGGGTATTGCCCGAAGCATCGGTGACATTGCCCTTTACAACAGCTCCGTCACCACCATAGATGTACTTGACACCCTGCTTGTCTGTAACCTCCCAATAATAGTTGGCAGGACTGTCACCCTTGCGGATGATACGGCTGAAATCACCGCCTTGGCGGGTGTAGAACTGGCGGTCAGCCTTTCTGTTCATCTTCTCGCCACGGTGTGCGACTCCCATCTGTCCGTTGTCATCCATGGTGGAGAGCATTGAACCGGACAAGAGATAAGTCTCCGTCTCTTTTGACATGTCATAACGAGGCACGCCCCACCGGGTGTCAAGCGTAATGCTTGGCACGCTGACGTTCCAACCCTCGCCAAGCCAACCGCTACCGCCCTCGCTGCTGTACTGCAAGCCAAGGCTTGGCTGCATGCCGTTTCGTGCTGGCGGCATCTCGAACGGATACTGCAGGTTGGCAGAGCCACGGTTGTTTGCGCTTGGAGGCGCAATGACATTGAGCTTCGCCGTCGGGTCTGCCGCCTTGATGTCGTTCATCATCGTCGGGGCAAAGCCTTCGGTCTGCGGTGACTCCGGGGCCTGTATCACGCCGTTGATCATGTCGGTGAAGTGGGTCGTCTTTGAAACGACACACTCTTCCTTCTTGTCCACACGCACACGCTCCAACGCAACCCAATGCTTCTCGGCCGGGTCGTAGTAATAGGTACGGATGTCGTCCTCGGTATAGCCGCTTGGTATTCTCGTGCGGTCATACTTTATCTTGACAGTCGCGCCCTCGCCTGTGAAGTGTGTTCCGTGAGGGAGAAAACGGTAGCCATGTCCTCCTGCCGTGACATTGGTCATGGCAAAGTCAAGCTCAGGAACATTCTCCTCTCCGATAGAGTTCACGGAAAGGCTTCTGTTCCGAATGAGGTCTTTCTGAAGAACGACCAGTTTGCTACCTCCTACGGAGATACTGTCAGAGACACCCTTCTTGAAGAGTTTTCTCACGGCTGTCCCGTCCTTTGCCGAAAGGGACAGTGTGGCGGCAAGCAGTAAAACCAATGCCCACGCCACCTTCTGTATATAATTCTTCATGCGTATCTTCCTTTAAGTTACTTTACTGAGATTTTCCTTGTATGCTCCCCATTCTCGGAGATTGCCTTCACGACATACACACCCGATGCGGGAACCTTGAAGTCGGCTTGCTTGACGCTTTCGCCTGTCATTTGGCGTGACACTACCAGTTTGCCTGATACGTCAAACACCATCAATGTGGCTGCAGAAGGCTTGTCCTGTGTGAGTTTAGCCTCGTAGATGCCTGTCGTAGAACCGTTGCCCTTGACAGTGAAATCCTCGTCTTCTCCAGAAATGAAGGTATTGTCGGCCTGTCTGTCCGAGCTGCCCACATGGTTCTCCCTTGCCTGTGTTCCGTTAGGCATACTTGCATCACACTCGCTGCCGACATAGACGGTCATCGTTGTCGTACACTTCTTGGGCGTTTCTATCTGCACGTTGCCCCTTGTGGTGAATGAGGTTACAGGCGTACCGTTTACGGTAAGATCTGTGATATGTGTCTCGCCCTTTCCGTACTTGATGCAGAACCGCCATGCACGAAGTGACCAGACATATTCATGATGCACGGTCTGTCCGTTCAACTTGTATGTGACCTGCATATTGCGGACTGTAACACTGAGCACATCGCCCGGCTTGATGGTGACATATTTGGTTAGGCTTGTATATCCACCGGTTATGATATGCGCCTTGTCGCCCCGCACGTCGAAGCCATATTGGGTGATCTCGTCCGTGAGGCTTGGCTCCAATCCCACACGGTAGTTTGATTTTGTATCGTTCACCGTCCATGAGATGTCGCCAGACAGATAGGTCCTGGTGTCATGTGAGTATGAGGTGTAGAGTGCGTTGCCAGTGGCATAAATCTCGTTGCCTCCACCTTGTGATACGGACAGCGCATAGGCGCCGGGGGCAAGATTCGTGATTCTATGCGTGTCACCGAAGAATGTTCCTCTGGCAATGGTTTCTCCTTTTACTTTTCCTGCAACGGTGTCAACGCTGAGCACATAGGAATAGACTGGTGTACCGATGTTGATGCCGATGTCGATATACCCATCATTGCGTGGAACTCCATTCTCGCAACTTGACGGCGTAGGAGTGGCATCATAGGAAATGCCGTCATAATAGGCGAATGTGAACACATCGCTTCCGCTTCCGTCTGCATCCCATAGGATATTGCGGAATATGGTCTTGCCCCTCGTCATATCAGGCTTGGAGCATCTTATGTTGCTATTGCTGTTGATGTCGAAATCACCTTCACCGCTTGGGTCTATGAGCATGACGGTACGCTTGCGGCAATAGTCCGAGAACTCCCTGTCCGGTGTGAGGTCATAGCTCAACTCTGCCATATAACCGACATCATCTATTCCTCCTGTCCTCAAGCCTGCCATATTCAAGGCGGACTCTGCTCCTTCTGTTCGGATAATGCCCACATTTGTGTCTGTGTCAGTTGCATCCGAAAGGGATATGGTTCTTGTCGCACTTCCTGTTCCGTCAACACGCAGATAGATGTTTTTGCCTTCCTTGCGGATAGAGATGTCCGTTCCGTCAACATCCGTGGCGATGTATGAATTTGAGACCGCTCCGTTGATGATCGGATAAACAACTCCAGCATTGGTGAACCGGAATCCATACTTGCATGTGCTGCCACCGATGCTTCCGAAGCCAACGTCAAAAGTCGGGTGACTTGTCGGACAGGTGAACTCAAAAGCACCGCCACCTCCAACAAGGGCTGGGGTCGTGGCATAAGCTCCGGAAGCGGCTTTCTCTTGGATGATATTGTCAGTAAAGCCATTCCTTGACACTTCAAGTCCTTGCGCAGTCCATCTTGCCACTGTACTGTCGGGCTTTGACGGCACGTTGGTCTTGACCATCCATGTACGTTTCATGACATGCCACAGGGAATCTGTAGGTGAGGTATATGTTGCAAGTGCCACATCATCGTCGCCCCAGAAAGTGAAGCCTCTGTCCGGCATCGGATTGCCGTTTTCACGTCCCATGACAAGCAGACGGGAAGCGGATGAAGGGTTGTATGGATTTGCGTCATGATAAGTTCCGTTCTCCTTCAAGGCCGCATACACCGGACTTTCCTCATATGATGTTGCGGAAAGCGGTTGGGAGAGACTTCCTACTATGTCTGTTCCAACAGCTGTGACCCTATGGTGGTAGGCTTGGTTCTCCGCCATATCCCAAGTCAGGTTTCCGTCGCTGTCAAGATACGAGCCTTTGAGGGTGATGCCGTACTTTACCGCCAGATAGCTCTCCACTTTTCTGCGCTCATCGGGTGTAAGCATCCTGCTGAACACAATAAGCTCAGGGGCATATCCCCGGATGGAAGCATTACCGAAGAGCGAGGTCGGGAAATCCGTACCGAAACTGCCAGAGGTGGAAGGGGTTCCGATGAATAATGTGGTGTTGGAGTTGTCTCCCCACAATGTTGTTGAAGGATTGCTTACCTTGAAGTAGGACACAACTCGCAGAGCGCTTTCCTTAAAACCGTTCTCGGACAAAGAATCACTTGATTGATAAAGCAGGTCTTCACCCGATGCTGAACCATAGTCCAGTGGTTCAACACCTCTACCCCTTACGGCTTTGTCCTTGCTCAGAATGGCTCCGTCGCCCTTGCGGCCGTCAAGAGCATAGACAACCATATCCTTGCCGATGGTTGCCAGTTCCGGTGAAAAGACACCGATGACGGTAGCCTGTGAGAGGTCGCCGTGCTTGAGGCTGGCACTCAGGCTGCGGAATCCGTCTGCGAGCCAGAGACTCGGATTGAAATTGAAGTAATGGACTGAACTGTTCGGAAGAGTAAGTTCAGACTTGACGCCACGGCTGTCCAATAGCATCAGCCGTATGGAATCCCCAGAGAAATCCTGCCAACGGTAATAACCTTGCAGGTCTGAGTTCAATGGCGCAGTCTTGAACCACAGTTCGCTTCCGCTGACTCCTCCGGGCGTTTGCGCGAAACTGCCGAGAGCGAAGCCTAACAGTAACAAAGAAGTAAACTTTCTCATGCGCTGTCAATTTGGAGTGTTTGAAAAATATAAAAACGTATGCCTCTGCCGCTCAGGAAGAGACCAGTGAGAGAGAGAACGGACTGTTACTACGGAGAAGAATTGTGATATAGGCTTGCTCCGTAAGGTCCTATTGTCACGTGGCAGGCCAATAGGCTTTACCACCAAACTAATGCTGCAAATATACAAAAATAATCTTAATAAACGGATATAATCTTTAAGAAATTTGCTGGTTTGGTGTTTTTTTCTTATGATTTCGGTCGATTTTGCAGAAATCTTTTACATCTGTTGTATGTACTGGAGTTAGTTTGGCAAAAATACACAAATGGTCACGGCTTCAGTTTCTTATGTTAGAATGTGAATCATGGTTTGAAACTGTACACACTCGGGGTACAAACGAAAACACTATATGCTTGTGTCGCAAAGGTATATATGAGCTGATGGTAGAGTCGTCATCAACAACAATGGCCATGATTTGATAAACTCAGCAGGAATACTTGCTATTCATTTTTTATGATGGGGTTATGTTTACAAATTTGAGATTTCATGTAAAAAACAGGGGTATCTTATTATGATAAAAACATCAAGATACCCCTATATATAATA
>ENA-OROL01001459-OROL01001459.1-human-gut-metagenome-genome-assembly--contig:-NODE-1459-length-19331-cov-15.837051_pt1 | contig 19331 bp, 14 predicted proteins | sample MGYA00242128_ERZ509048 | MGnify/ENA primary metagenome ERZ509048 (study PRJEB26280, sample SAMEA2338750) | human gut metagenome | biome: human gut; feature: human-associated habitat; material: faeces...
TGGATGACCACATGCTATGCTAGCAAAACGCACCTACCCCAAGAAGGGGGGGACAATCAAACCGGACACCCATATAAATTCGTATATGCTCCAGAGTGAATCAGTTTAGATTCATCCAAAATTCTTGACACGAAAAAGTGAATCAGTTCTGATTCATTTTCCCAAGTGCTGCTATTATGGTTCGGCATCTCTTGAATACGGTACGCATTATGATGACGGTAAAAGAATGATAAGCGAGCGGTACTTGCCATGAGTTTGCCGGGAAGAAACAAATATAAAAACTGCAAATCCTTCAGTGTACGCTTGATGGTAATGATTCTCTGCGTTTCGGTGCCACCTATTTTGGTATTGCAATCTTAAAATCCGTGGCTGCCATGGCAGTCGTAGGGGGTGAACGCGAGATTACGCCGCGCGGTAACCTCCTCCGCAGTGGCAAGACGGGCACGCAGCAGATGGCAGGTGCAGGTACATTGTATCCCGAACAAACTGTCCATCTCAGGGCGTTTGTTGTAACTCTAGTGCGCCCGGCATGGGCAACAACTAGGTGGTGAAAGACCACTACGCCCTCGGCAGTAGAAAGTGTTAGCCGAAGGCAAGGATGTCCATCGTGAGGTGGAATCTGAAGGAAGTCGGAGGTCAGCGAAAAAATGCAGGCGGGCAAACGCCTGAACCGATGAACAGAAACACATAGTAGGCCGTGGAAGCAGTGGAAGAAGTCCAAAACGAAGGTAGGCAACTTGAGACAGATGGGCGTCCTGGCTGACAGGGTATACCAGTGGGGGAATTCCAGACTGGGTTATTGGCGTATCGCCGGTAGTCCTGTATTAAAGGGTTCCATTGCAAACGAAAGACTCGCAGAAGCAGGATATTTTAGTATCCTCAGGTGCTACTACGAGTCCTTGCACTTATACGGTTGAACCGCCGTGTACCGGTCGGTACGCACGGTGGTGTGAGAGGTCGGCTCTTTAGTTAAGAGAGCCTCCTACGCGATTCTTTTAGGTAAAAAAGCAAACAAACAGAACACTTCATTCAAATGCATATAGCGGCTATTTATTTCATATAGAGACAAATAGCGGCACAGAACAGATATAATAAAAGAAGCTATAAAAAGCAGGTATTCACGTGGAGGACGATATCGTTTCTACATGAACACCTGCTTTTTTATTTATTATTTACTGCTGGAATAAATAGTGGTAGCCAAGTATTCATCACTGACCCAACCATAAATCCCACTGTAATATACAACAACCCAGTCAGGCACATTGCTGCTATAGCCGCATTCCCATACGATGATACCGTAGGGGATATTATCCATTTTTTCATAATTTGTACCGGGACCTTTACGCATAACCAGCCCATGGTCAGCAGTGGTGTAGGTACAAAGGCTATCAATTCGGCTAAGCGTTACATCTGGTGCAACGCATCCATCCGGCAGAATAACGTTGGCATTGTTTTCGGTATAATCCTGTACTTGCAGCAAGCCCCAAAGGCCATTCTGTTTTGCCCATACGCAGCCATCGCGCGCGGGGGCTAAATCTTCATATTGCCCAGCGGAAATTATCTCATTGCCGTAAACATCCAGAACCAGCTTTTGTCCGGATTGGGTTTTCACAACTACCATGCCGGATAAGTCTGCGTAAGGATATTCAACAGTTTCGTTCATGATGGACAAACTCATCTGCGGCTGATAAATGCAGGGGATTACTAAAGCACCGCTTTGGTCGCAATATCCCCAGTTACCGGCTGCATCCTTTACCGCGATTAAAGATTCACCGGCCATGCAGGCATCCTGGTAGTCGAAATCGGTTAAAATTGTACCGTTTTTATCCGCAACGGCAAAAGGTGCAGAATTGTCAACAAGATAACCGGCATATTCATCATCCCAAATGCCTTGCTGGATGCCAACCAAATCAGGAGCATACACCTGTTCGATGGGCGTGCGACTAAATGTATAGACACCAATAGCAGAACGGTAAATCTGGCTGTCACCTAAAATCCACTGGATGCCATACCCGCCGTGCCCGCCCAGCATGGTTGTAAAAGGCATTTGTTGGGCAACCAGCTCCTGGTTAATCTGTTCTTCCAGGGCATTCAGCTTCTGGTAATCGTATGTATCATCTACCCCAATGGAGAGCTCCTGCTCACCATACAGGTACGGGATGCTTTCTGACAAATCTTCCAGAAAAGCATTACAGTTGGCAGCATTAAACAGGCTCCAGCGTTCGCCCTTGCGCACAGCGTACAGATTTCGGGCAGCGGCGTAACCGGCAGTGTGGGTTTCGCGGGAAAAGAGAGGAATCATCTCGTCAAAATCATATTGCGGCGGTAACTTCCAGTTGGCATTGCTAGTGGATGGTATAGCTGTGGCAACAGCTTCACTGGTCGGGGAAAGAGCAGCGGAGGAAACAGGTTTATTATCTGGCGCTGCAGCACAAGCGGTAAGCATTATTGCGGTGATAACACTGGCGGAAAATGAGAATAACTTCCTTTTCATGGCTTTTCACTCCTTGCGTAAATGATTTTTCGGTAAGATGAAGAAGTAATATAAGAAAGTGAATTCATAAACCCTATAATATCTTATTTTATCAAAAATATCTGCTAATGGGAATAGCTAACAATTCTACATGGATAAATTTGGATAGTATGACAAAGATTGCAGAACTGGAGTGAAAGTCCGAATTATGGGATGAGTTATCTGCTATAATAGAGAAAAGCAAAACAGAAGGGAGTTTGATTATGCACCAGGAGAAAAAGATGCTGGCTCATATCAGTGAAGACGGAACCCGCGTCCAAACGGTAGCGGACCATTTGCAGGGAACGGCAGTCCTATGTGGGCAATTTGCAGCAGCCTTTGATGCCCAGCAACAGGGAACTTGGCTTGGATTACTGCATGATATTGGTAAATATAGTACAAAGTTTCAAAAGCGCCTGCAAGGTGGAGAGAAAGTGGATCACTCAACGGCTGGTGCACAGGTGGCTGCCCGATATGGTCAAATCCCACTGGCTTTTGCTATTGCGGGACACCATAGCGGCCTGCCGGATGGAGGAGGCCGAAGCGATACCGCGCAGGATGCGACAATGTTTGGGCGATTGAAAAAGAGCGTTGAACCCTATACCCAATGGACGAATGAGATTAAACTGCCGTCCATACCGCCCCAGCCGGAAATGATGAAGGAAAATCGTTTTACACAGGCATTTTATACCCGGATGTTGTATTCCTGCCTGGTCGATGCGGACTATCTGGATACGGAAAACTTTATGAGCAGCCCTAAACCGCGCGGACAAGGCCAGACAATGGATGAACTGCTGAAAAGGTTGAACCAATATACCGCAAAATGGAGCCATCCCCAGGGAACCTTGAATCAGCGCCGCAGTTCAATTTTGAGAGCCTGTACAACGGCAGGGCAAACAGGGCGGCGCGGCCTTTATTCCCTGACCGTTCCTACAGGCGGGGGAAAAACGGTAGCGTCATTGGCATTTGCGCTTTCGCTAGCTGTAAAGAACCATATGGACCGGGTTATTTATGTGATCCCTTATACATCCATTATTGACCAGACCGCGGATGTGTTTTCGGAAATATTAGGAGCAGAAAATGTTTTGGAACACCATTCAGGGGTGGACTACTCTGCCAAGGAAGATGATGAGCCGGCAGCCTACCGCAAAGCATTGGCGGCGGAAAACTGGGATGCTCCGGTGGTGGTTACCACATCCGTGCAATTCTTTGAATCACTTTACGGCAACCATGCGTCACAATGCCGTAAATTACATAACATTGCAAATAGCGTGGTCATTTTTGACGAAGCACAAAACCTGCCGGTTCCTTATTTGCGCCCCTGCGTTGCGGCAATCGCGCAGCTGGTACAGCATTACCGCGCAGCAGCGGTGCTTTGCACGGCCACACAACCAGCTTTGCAGCCCTTGTTTGATGAACTGGCGCCTGGGCTGCAGATGACGGAACTTTGCCCACATCCCAAAGAGCAATATCAGGCATTCCGGCGTACAACGCTAAAAATGCGCGGAGAGTTGGAACAAAGCCAGCTTGGTGCAGAACTGGCAGCGCAGGAACAAGTGCTGTGTATTGTAAACCGGAGAAAAGCAGCACAGGAATTATACAATAACCTGCCCAAAGAGGGCAGCTACTGCCTGACAACATTGCTATACCCAGCCCATCGCAAACAGTTATTGCAGGAAATCCGGGAACGCTTAAAAGATGGGCTGCCCTGCCGTGTGATATCAACTTCTTTGATCGAAGCGGGTGTTGATGTGGATTTCCCGGCTGTGTACCGCGAGGAAGCAGGTTTGGATTCCATTTTGCAGGCGGCGGGGCGCTGCAATCGAGAGGGAAGACGCCCGGCGGAGCAGAGCTTGGTACAGATTTTCACATTGGAAGGGCAGCATGTACCGCGCATGCTGGAACAGAATGTATCCGCAACGCAAAGCGTCCTGAAAAAATATGCAGATCTGGCATCTCTGGAAGCAATCGAAACATACTTTCTGTTTTACCGTACCTTAAAAGGAGATAAAAGACTGGATGAACAGCAAATTCTGCAAGGGTTCGAGCAGGATATGGAAGGGCGCATTTTCCCCTTTGCAACAGCGGCAGAGAGGTTCCGCTTAATTGAAACACCTGCCGTGACCGTATACATTCCCCAAGGGAAAGGGGAACATTTGCTTGCACGATTGCGTGCAGGAGAGGTAAGCAAAACTTTGTTCCGTCAACTGGGGCAATATGGTGTTCCGGTTTACCCGGATCATCTGAAAACGCTGGAGAATGCCGGGGCGGTTTGCCAAATCAGTGAAGGCATATGGGAATTAACGGACGGAAGCCTTTACGATAACAACACGGGCCTTGCTATGGAAGCTGAAACGGGAGCAGCCTGGTTTGCATAAAGCAAAAACGGCAGGGAGCCTGCCCTGCCGTTTTTGTGCGCTAAAGTAAAATCAACTATTTCTATCCACGGCATAAGCTGCCGACGCAACTTATTATAAAAGAAAACCGAATGAAAAGCAAACAAAAAGTATACATGATAAAAGGATTGACATTTGGTGCCAAGTAGCGTATATTGAAACTATAGCAAAAATGTAAATTAAAAACAACTGAAAATAGAAATGCAAAGGAGTTGATGCAGATGATCCAGCTGGAAGTATGGGGGAATTATGCTTTGCTCTCGAGGCCTGAGCTAAAAGTCGAAAGGGTTTCATATGAAGTCCTCACCCCTTCCGCGGCACGCGGCATAGTAGAAGCAATCTATTATCACCCCGGCTTACGGTGGAAAATCCGGAAAATCTATGTTATGAACCCAATCCGCTTTACCAACATCCGTCGGAACGAAGTAAAAAGCAAAATTCTTTGTTCCGATGTACGCAGCGCGATGCAGGGAACAGGGAAAGAGCTTTACCTTGCCACGCCCCAGCAGATCGTTCAGCGTGCAGCCATGGTGTTGCAGGACGTTCATTATGTGATTGAGGCAGAATTTGAGATGACTGACCGTGCGGCACCGAGCGACAATCCGGGAAAGTTCCAGGATATTGTTACCCGGCGCATGTCCAGGGGCCAGTGTTTTCATACCCCTTATTTTGGGTGCCGTGAATTTCCTGCCGCATTCCGCGCATGGCCCGGCGGGCCAATCCCGACCATTGAGGAAACACGGGATTTGGGATTCATGCTATATGACTTTAACTACACTGACCCGCAGAACATAACCCCGATGTATTTCCATGCAAAATTGGAACATGGTGTGTTGAATGTGGCAGACTGCGAGGTGTACCGATGATTTTACAGGCTTTGGTACAATACTATGAAGATTTGCTGGCCAATGGCAAAATCACGCGCCCCGGTTGGACAAGCGCAAAAGTCAGTTGGGCTTTGGAACTGGATGAAAACGGCCAACTGATGGCATTGCACCCCTTGCAGCAAGAGGAAAAGCGCGGTAAAAAAACAGTGCTTGCTCCATGTCAGCTGCAAGTTCCGGAACAGGTTAAACGCTCTAGTGGTGTGGCAGCCAATTTTTTGTGTGATAACAGTGCTTACATGCTCGGCATTGACGGAAAAGGAAAACCGGAGCGTGCAATGCAGTGCTTTGCCGCTGCAAAGGAGCTGCATCTTGCCATTTTACAAAATGTTCCCGGTCAGGCGGCACAGGCAGTGCGGAACTTTTTTATAAACTGGGACCCCAAGGCGGCGGAGCAGAATCAAGCGCTGGAACAAAGTCTCAAGGAACTTTACAAGGGTGGCAATCTGGTATTTCTGATTCGGGAAAACTATGTTCAGGACGATCCGGAAATACAGGAAGCCTGGCAGCGGCAGTGTGATAAGAACACGGATGCACCGGAAATCCGATGCCTGGTTACAGGGCAAAAGGCACCGCTTGCCCGCCTGCACCCGGCGATTAAAGGCGTGACCGGGGCACAGTCTTCCGGCGCATCGATTGTTTCTTTTAATGCGGACGCTTTTTGCTCATACGGACATGAACAGGGGGGCAATGCGCCGGTTGGCAGTTATGCGGCCTTTGCCTATGCACAGGCATTAAACTATCTGCTGGCAGACAGGGAACATGTTCAGCGCGTGGGCGATACCACCATTGTCTGCTGGGCAGCAGGTGGTGAGACCGCCTACCAGCAGGTAGCAATGGATGCATTGTTTGCCATGGATGCGCCTGTCAGCGAAAGCGATGTGCGAAATGCAGTGGACAAGCTGGTCCATGGACAGAGTGTAGAGTGGCAGAACGTGACACTTGACCCACAAAGGCACTTTTATGTGCTTGGCTTGGCCCCTAATGCGGCGCGCCTCTCGGTTCGCTTTTTCTGGCAGGATACATTTCAAACGCTGCTTGATAATGTGCAGAAGCATTATGACCGCTTAGAGATTGTGCGCCCCGCTTATGATAAATTCCCGCGGCTGGGGGTGTATTGGCTGCTGCAGGAAACCGTCAACACCAATTCCCGCAGCCCATCGGCAGCACCGCAGCTGGCAGGCGATGTCTTGCGTGCAATCCTGAATAATACAAGGTACCCGGCAACCCTGCTGGATGGCGTTATGATGCGTATCCGCGCAGAGCAAAAAGTAACACGCGGCCGTGCCGCTATTATAAAAGCATACTACCTGCGTAATGAAGATCCCCGTTGCCCAAAGGAGGTATTAACTGTGGAAAATAACAAGGAAACAAATTATCAACCGTATGTTATGGGTCAGCTTTTTGCTGTGCTGGAAGCAATCCAGATGGCGGTAAACCCGGATATCAATACAACCATCAAAGACCGCTATTTTAATGCGGCGGCATCCACCCCAGCTACTGTATTCCCGACAATTCTGATGCTGGCACAAAAGCATATGCAAAAAATGAGCAAGCCACAAAAGATTTATTACGATAAGCAGATCGCAGCCTTGGCAGGCGGCAAATTAGAAGGAAGCTTCCCAGCACGGCTGACTCTGCCGGAACAGGGTTCTTTTATTCTCGGCTATTATCATCAAACACAGGAACGCTATACAAAGAAAGTGGAGGAATAACAATGGCACAGGCAATCAAAAACCGGTATGATTTTGTAATTCTGTTTGACGTTGAAAATGGAAATCCGAACGGCGATCCGGATGCAGGCAACATGCCGCGCGTTGACCCGGAAACGGGATATGGCATTGTTACAGATGTCTGCTTAAAGCGTAAGATTCGCAACTATGTCGAAGTGGCCAAAGAAGATGAAGCAGGATACCAGATTTACATTAAAGATCAGGTCCCCCTGAACCGCAGCGATAAAAAAGCACTCGAATACTTGGGCATTGATGCTGATGCCAAGGATGCCCTGAAAGTCGCCAAGAAAGATGACCCGGAGTTGGACCGTAAAATCCGGGACTTTATGTGCCAGAACTTTTATGATATCCGCACATTTGGCGCCGTTATGACAACTTTCGTAAAAGGCGCACTGAACTGTGGGCAGGTGCGTGGCCCGGTTCAGTTGAGCTTTGCACGCTCGGTGGATCCTGTCCTCCCGCAGGAAGTGACCATTACCCGTATTGCCATTACGACCGAAGCGGATGCAGAGCGAAAAGGCACTGAGATGGGCCGCAAGTATGTGATCCCGTATGGCTTGTACCGTGCAGAGGGTTACATTTCTGCCAACCTTGCCCGCAAAACTACAGGATTCTCAGAGGATGACCTGCAGCTGCTGTGGCAGGCAATCCTGAATATGTTTGAAAATGACCACAGTGCAGCCCGCGGCAAAATGGCAGTTCGGGAACTGATCGTGTTCAAGCATGATTCGGAGCTGGGCAATGCGCCGTCCTATAAACTGTTTGATGCAGTGCATGTCACGCGTGCCGAAGGGGTAGCCTTCCCGCGCAGTTACCATGACTATGTGGTGACCGTGGATGAAAATCTTCCGGCAGGGGTAACGTGTGAGAGGTTGTCGTAATGGTTTCCTCAGATGATTACCTGCTGATGTCCGGTATCCAGCATTTCAGCTTTTGCCGCCGTCAGTGGGCGCTCATACACCTGGAACAACAATGGTCCGAAAACCAACGCACCGCCGAAGGCCGCCTGCAGCATACCCGCTGCCATGATGTTACCCTGACGGAAAAACGCGGCGATTTGCTGATCGCCCGCGGTATGAGGGTTGTCAGCCACCGCTTAAAGCTGACCGGCGACTGCGATGTGGTAGAGTTTCACAAGGATCCAAACGGCGTGTCATTGCAGGGCCGCCGCGGCCTGTGGCAACCCATGCCCGTGGAATATAAGCATGGCCGCAGCAAGGTAAACGATGCCGACCGTTTGCAGCTCTGCGCACAGGCCATGGCGCTGGAAGAAATGCTGGTGTGCGAGGTGTCGGAAGGGGAAATCTTTTATGAAGAAACCCGGCAGCGGGAACATGTTTCCCTGACACCGGAACTGCGCAGCACCGCGCAGACCATGGCGGATGAGATGAACCGCCTGTTTGCGCGCGGCTATACCCCAAAAAGCAAACCCGGCAAGCATTGCAATGCCTGCTCACTGAAAGAGCTTTGCCTGCCGGCGCTGTATCAGCAGGCAGACCCGGCGGCGTATCTGCGGGAGCATATTGAGGAGGGCGCGCCATGAGAAAGCTGCTCAACACCCTGTTTGTCATCAATGAGGACGCTTACCTGACATTGGATGGCGAAAACCTTGTTGTTACCCGCAATAAGCAGGAAACCCACCGCCATGCCCTGCATACGCTGGAAGGCATCGTCTGCTTTACTTACGCGGGTGCCAGCCCCGCTTTGATGGGAGCTTGTGCCCGGCGGGGCATTGACCTTTGCTTTTTTGACCCGTATGGCAGATTTCAGGCCCGCACCGTGGGGGAAGAACGCGGCAATGTGCTGCTGCGTCAGACGCAGTACCGCGTGTCGGATGACCCGGCCCAGAGCTGTCGCTATGCCCGGAGCTTTATCCTTGGTAAAGTGTATAACGCACGCTGGGTGCTGGAACGCGCAACCCGCGATCATCCCCAGCGTGTCCCGGTCGAAAAACTGAAACGCACCTCCACCCAGCTGGCCGCCGCGCTGCCGCTGATACAGACCAGCGATGATCCGGAACAGCTGCGCGGCCTGGAAGGCGAGGCAGCCCAGCGCTACTTTGACTGTCTGAATGACCTGATTCTGCAGCAAAAGCAGGATTTTGTGTTTGAGGGCCGCAGCCGCCGTCCACCGCTGGACAATGTGAATGCGCTGCTTTCGTTTGCCTACAGCATGCTGGCGCGGGAGTGTGCATCCGCCTTGACCGCTGTGGGCCTGGACCCTTATGTTGGCTTTATGCACCGCCCGCGCCCCGGCCGCAAAAGTCTGGCACTTGACCTGATGGAAGAACTGCGGGCGGTTTATGCAGACCGGCTGGTCATCAGCTGCATCAATCAAAAGATCATCACGGCAAAACACCTGCAAAAACAGGAAAATGGTGCCGTACTGCTGACGGATGATGGCCGCAAAGCGTTCCTGACCGCATGGCAGAACAAAAAGAAGGAAGAGATCACCCATCCGTTTTTGAAAGAAAAACTGCCCTGGGGGCTGGTGCCCTATGTTCAGGCGCTTTTGCTGGCCCGTGCTCTGCGCGGCGACCTGGAAGTGTACCCACCGTTTTTCTGGAAGTGAGGTGCCGTTATGTTGGTGCTTGTAACCTATGATGTCAACACCGAAACAGCCGCCGGTCGTCGCAGGCTGCGCAAAGTAGCAAAAGTTTGTGTAGACTACGGCCAGCGGGTGCAAAACTCCGTATTTGAGTGCCTGCTGGATGCCGCGCAATACACGATGTTCAAAGCAAAATTGACCGAACTGATCGATTCGGAATCGGACAGCCTGCGCTTTTATCAACTGGGAAACCATTACAAAAGCAAAGTCGAGCATGTGGGTCTGCACCCGGATTTTGATCAGGATGGAATCTTGTTTGCTTAGTGCGAGGGGAAGGCAATCATAAAATTCCCGGCTCTTTCGCACCAGAAAATATGGAAAAAACAGGGGCAGAAAGGGTAAAATACAGCCTTGCCTGTCAGCATGAAGATGCAATCTCCATAAAATTTGTTTCATATGCGCAAAAGTACCCCACTGTTTTGTGCACTTTTGCTGTCGCTCTCCGCAAGGAGAGCGTGGATAGAAATTGACCCCGTAACGGACAAGGCGTGGGCCTTGGAAGGTCGCTCTCCGCAAGGAGAGCGTGGATAGAAATACAAGGAATTCGCCGGAGGCTTTCCAACTATCAGTCGCTCTCCGCAAGGAGAGCGTGGATAGAAATCACGACGGGATGCTCAAATACCGCGACGCGGAACGTCGCTCTCCGCAAGGAGAGCGTGGATAGAAATAGCAAAACCACCCTGAAAAGAGGTGGTTACGCTCTGCGTCGCTCTCCGCAAGGAGAGCGTGGATAGAAATAAGCGCTCCATACGCAGAATCAAGGTCTGTATAGACGTCGCTCTCCGCAAGGAGAGCGTGGATAGAAATTTCCAAGTACGCACTGTAACTCGAGGACTGCTCCAGTCGCTCTCCGCAAGGAGAGCGTGGATAGAAATCTGCAAGTGCATCTACTCTTTATTGCCCATATGGTGTCGCTCTCCGCAAGGAGAGCGTGGATAGAAATAGAAATTGGGGTGCCAATACCGGCGTTACCGCACGTCGCTCTCCGCAAGGAGAGCGTGGATAGAAATTCCTGCTGGCTGTTGGCGTGATTCTCGCCGCGCAGTCGCTCTCCGCAAGGAGAGCGTGGATAGAAATAATAGATGATTTAGAACCGTCAACAACACGTAAAGTCGCTCTCCGCAAGGAGAGCGTGGATAGAAATTATATTATCAAGATAACACAAAACACCCCTGCGGCGTCGCTCTCCGCAAGGAGAGCGTGGATAGAAATACAAACTGAACATCAATAACCCGACCGAAACGAGTCGCTCTCCGCAAGGAGAGCGTGGATAGAAATAGACATCCCCCCCAACTTGGACGCTGACCGCGCGTCGCTCTCCGCAAGGAGAGCGTGGATAGAAATGTAATCAGGATTACAACCATTGATTGCATCAGTAGCAGTCGCTCTCCGCAAGGAGAGCGTGGATAGAAATAATGGACGACTTAGAGCCGTCCAAAACACGAAGGTCGCTCTCCGCAAGGAGAGCGTGGATAGAAATAAGGCGTTTTCTAGCTTCCTGATCGGCAGTATTAACGTCGCTCTCCGCAAGGAGAGCGTGGATAGAAATCACCAGCCGACGGGAATTTCCGTGATCGGGGACCCGTCGCTCTCCGCAAGGAGAGCGTGGATAGAAATTTTCATCAGGCGCGAAATGTCGTTGATACGCCCGGTCGCTCTCCGCAAGGAGAGCGTGGATAGAAATACAAATGGCAGTATATAAGCAATGTATCACAGGGGTCGCTCTCCGCAAGGAGAGCGTGGATAGAAATGTCGGTCAGCATGCGCTCTTTTTTGCTTGTGTTCGGTCGCTCTCCGCAAGGAGAGCGTGGATAGAAATATGGTGGTGATCTCCTACAAACAATAAGGGCCACAGTCGCTCTCCGCAAGGAGAGCGTGGATAGAAATACTCATACCGGCATTGCGCTGTGCCCTTGTGAGTTGTCGCTCTCCGCAAGGAGAGCGTGGATAGAAATCTGGCCGGTGGCCATCTTGTTGATCTCGGTCAAAAGTCGCTCTCCGCAAGGAGAGCGTGGATAGAAATCCGACTATCAAAGCAATGCGCGGAGATCGCAAGGCGGTCGCTCTCCGCAAGGAGAGCGTGGATAGAAATATTTGCAGCCCTTTGGAGTGATACCCCTTGATGCCGTCGCTCTCCGCAAGGAGAGCGTGGATAGAAATTAACGTGGGCTTTCCCATTGCAGCTTTCCTGCTGAGTCGCTCTCCGCAAGGAGAGCGTGGATAGAAATGCCTGATAGAACACATCAGCGGGGACTTTCTCGGTCGCTCTCCGCAAGGAGAGCGTGGATAGAAATATGAGCGAAGATGTATCATATAACATAAAAGAGACGTCGCTCTCCGCAAGGAGAGCGTGGATAGAAATAATGTCAGATAGGTTATAGTCAGTATCGGCCCATGTCGCTCTCCGCAAGGAGAGCGTGGATAGAAATATCAAAATTATGAGTGTTTTGAATGGATTAAGCAGTCGCTCTCCGCAAGGAGAGCGTGGATAGAAATACTTTTTGCCTTGCTGCTGGCAACCAGGTCGTTTGTCGCTCTCCGCAAGGAGAGCGTGGATAGAAATTGTAGTGTGAATACGGGTGTCCAGTAGTCGGCATGTCGCTCTCCGCAAGGAGAGCGTGGATAGAAATGCGTCTTGGAAGTTACTCGCAATGCACATACTGGAGTCGCTCTCCGCAAGGAGAGCGTGGATAGAAATTTGTCTATGGGTTTGGATGGGAGGTTTAAGCTGTGGTCGCTCTCCGCAAGGAGAGCGTGGATAGAAATCTCTTCCGTCTGGTGCACATGCTTGAGTGCTCCGTCGCTCTCCGCAAGGAGAGCGTGGATAGAAATCTCGACTTTTTGCAGTGCCTTGTTGGCCGTGGTTGGTCGCTCTCCGCAAGGAGAGCGTGGATAGAAATGACCGGTGGCCGCAGCACTTGTGCTGCGGCCTTAGTCGCTCTCCGCAAGGAGAGCGTGGATAGAAATGGTGAGCGCCTTAATAATCCAGTCAAGGTTGAGGTGTCGCTCTCCGCAAGGAGAGCGTGGATAGAAATTTGTAGTTGTTGTTATCTTCGCCCAAAATCCAGCGTCGCTCTCCGCAAGGAGAGCGTGGATAGAAATCTTGACGACCGTGTTGCACTGGTACCACATCAGCGTCGCTCTCCGCAAGGAGAGCGTGGATAGAAATTGTCAAGTTGTTTCGGCAGAATTACGAGTGTTTTGTCGCTCTCCGCAAGGAGAGCGTGGATAGAAATCAGGTAGCTGTCCATTTTGACACGCTATCAGCTTGTCGCTCTCCGCAAGGAGAGCGTGGATAGAAATAATCGAAGATTTAGAACCGTCAACAACGCGAAGAGTCGCTCTCCGCAAGGAGAGCGTGGATAGAAATACCGACCTTGTGTTGAATGCCTAAGACTGTAACGTCGCTCTCCGCAAGGAGAGCGTGGATAGAAATAATAGAAGATTTAGAACCGTCAACAACGCGAAGATTGTCGCTCTCCGCAAGGAGAGCGTGGATAGAAATTATTATTGCGATCACGATACTGACTGGATTAGGGCGTCGCTCTCCGCAAGGAGAGCGTGGATAGAAATTGACGAAACAACTTGATAGAACGTCTCCATTGACAGTCGCTCTCCGCAAGGAGAGCGTGGATAGAAATACCCTCCCCGAAAATCCGATGATAGACGTTGATAGTCGCTCTCCGCAAGGAGAGCGTGGATAGAAATTCCTGCTGGCTGTTGGCGTGAATCTCGCCGCGCGTCGCTCTCCGCAAGGAGAGCGTGGATAGAAATCGTGACGAACATGAACATCGGACAAACATTATCGTCGCTCTCCGCAAGGAGAGCGTGGATAGAAATGGTGGCTGCCTGCCCGTTTTCCTGCTGCGGGGCGTCGCTCTCCGCAAGGAGAGCGTGGATAGAAATACATATCCCTCGCAGTGGCGGACCTTGGCAAGCGGGTCGCTCTCCGCAAGGAGAGCGTGGATAGAAATCGAAGCACCCACAACACAAGCTGGTATACATGCTGTCGCTCTCCGCAAGGAGAGCGTGGATAGAAATCTTGGCTTGGGCAATTTTATGCCAGTTGTCATAAGTCGCTCTCCGCAAGGAGAGCGTGGATAGAAATATTACTTAATACCCAGTATCGGAACCTTGCGAAGGTCGCTCTCCGCAAGGAGAGCGTGGATAGAAATCGCCAACTTTTGCCGGAATCGCTTTTGCCCTACTTGTCGCTCTCCGCAAGGAGAGCGTGGATAGAAATTTAAAAGATTCTGCGCCTGCTTTGTTGCCGGCTGGTCGCTCTCCGCAAGGAGAGCGTGGATAGAAATTGCACGCAGCTCGATATGATCCGCAAACAGAAAAGTCGCTCTCCGCAAGGAGAGCGTGGATAGAAATAACACAACGCGGGTGGGTGTTTCCGGCAAGCTCAAGTCGCTCTCCGCAAGGAGAGTGTGGATAGAAATTTCTCCCGGGTGATATCGCTGCCGTTCTCCTGCATGAGCCAGTTCAGCTGCTCCTCGGTAATGCCGGGGATCTTGTTCTTTACGTCTTCGCGTTTCATGGTGGAAACTCCTTTCTGTGGGTAAAACCTCGGTTTGGTGACGCAGTTCTCCGTCTACATCCGGTTGTGGATAGGGTACGCACTGCCCTCTGCGATGGTGCCCGTTCCGTCCTCATGCGGGCAAAATGGGCATAATAAAAGCACGGTGCGGTCTGCATCGTGCTAAAAATGGGTAAACAAAAACCACGGTGCGCGTGCATCGTGGTTCAAGTTGCATTATTTTTGTGTTGTTTCGGTTTGTTTTTGTCGTTCTTCGCGGAGTTTCTTGCCTTCCTCATATGCTTTCTCAATATAAGCCCAGCCTTCTTCCCAAGAGAGCTTATCTCCGTCCAACATATGGCATCAACTCCTTCCTATACCGTAAGTATAGCCGTTTTTCAAGAAGTTGTCAATAACGTCATCCCATTCCTTTTCCGCTGCACCGCGATATTTGCGCAGTTCTGCAAAAGCTGCATCGTAATCAAAGCGGGATGTTTTGGAAATCGTCCAGACTTTACCTTGATTTGTAACGATTGACATTGTGCCGATGAAATCGTTTTTTAAAAAGACTGCAACATCTTGCAGGGAAAAGTAACTTTGCCCGGGGTGATTATGGCAAAGCATAATGCTTCCGGGGTCGCTCTCCGCAAGGAGAGCATGGAATGTTTCTCTTTCTGACTGTTCAGGGTGGTTTTGTTCATGCGGATATCCGCTTTAATTTTAAAAATTGCTATAGTAAAAAACTCTCGCATAAAATAATATAAAAATATTATATTATTTACTTGACAGGGTACCCTGGCGGGGTATATAGTGAATATACCCCGCCGGGGTACCTTGCATGTGATGGGAGGGTAACATAATGCAGGAAAACGAAAAGAAGGAACCGTGTTGCTGCTGTGCACACAAAACAAAGCATCGCAGTGAAGAAGAGTATAAAAGCCTGGTCCACAGACTGAACCGGATCGAAGGGCAGATTCGGGGCATCCGTGGGATGGTGGAAAACGAAGTGTATTGTCCGGATATTCTGGTGCAGTCGGCGGCGGTAACGGCGGCGATGAACGCGTTCAACCGTGAGCTGCTGGCAAACCATATCCGCACCTGTGTGGCGGATGGTATCCGTGCCGGGAATGACGAAGTTGTGGATGAGCTGCTGAAAACGCTGCAGAAACTGATGAAATAAGCATTGCCTGCACAAAATAGCAGAAGCAGAACATGAAATAAATGCACGAGTGTTTGAGCCAGCAAAAATGCCATGCCAGTGCCCAGTACGGTTGTTTTTCTGTTCACAAACATCGGTAAAAGTTTGTGTAACATTACCAGAGCCATGAATAAATGCCAGTCATTCCCTGTGAGAGGGTGTGGATAGAAATGCCGCATCGGCCTTGGTTGCCCCCAACGTATCGCTCTCCGCAAGGAGAGTGTGGATAGAAATGGTAACCTCAATAATACGTCGAATTGCAGGCTAGCCGCTCACCAAAAGGGGGGCGAGGATAGGGCAACACCGCACAATTCCCGCCTTGCGGCTTAAGCACCGCTCCGGCAGCTGCGGCACGGCATCTGCGTTGCCAAAATGCTCGATAATGTCGGGTTGCGGTACCCGCATCGTGCTTCGGGGGCAAAAGCCCCTCGCACTCTGCGACCGCTGCCCCTGCTTCGGTTCGCTGTTTCCGCCACTGGCGGCGCTCACCTTTGCAGCATCCAGTATTATCTGCGCTTTTGGCTTAGCATCTGCCGCACCTCGCTCGCCGTATCGGCACTTAGAATTATGCGGTATTGCCATAGAAACAACTCAAACATCAACAACCCGTGTTCAAACACCAAAGCGAAACCACTCACCAATCATCACACAGGAATTATAGAATCACTACCGCAAAAGAGAGGAAACCGGAGGAAAGAAGTGGAACAATATAACGTAACCGGGATGAGCTGCGCCGCGTGCAGTGCCCGGGTGGAAAAAGCCGTCAGCAAAGTGCCGGGCGTAACATCCTGCTCGGTCAGCCTGCTGACCAACTCAATGGGTGTGGAGGGCACCGCCGCTCCGGCAGATATTGTGGCCGCAGTGGAAGCCGCAGGCTATGGCGCAAGCCCTAAAAACGCTGCCGCCCAGTCCGCCGCGCCGTCAGCAGATGCCTTAAAAGATACCGAGACCCCGCGCCTCAAACGCCGCCTGATTGCCTCGCTGATCTTCTGGGTGGTGCTGATGTACTTCTCCATGGGGCACATGCTATGGAACTGGCCGCTGCCGGGCTTTATGCAGGGCAACCATGTGGCAATGGGTATTTTACAGATGCTGCTCACCATTATCATCATGGTCATCAACCAAAAGTTCTTTATCAGCGGCTTTAAGGCGCTGTGGAACCGTGCCCCCAATATGGATACCCTGGTATCCCTTGGCGCTACCGCGGCCTTTGGCTACAGCACTTACGCTCTGTTTGCCATGACGGTGGCCCAGGTGCAGGGGGATGCCATGGCCGTGATGGGCTATATGGAGGAGTTTTATTTTGAATCCGCCGCAACCATCCTGACCCTGATCACGGTGGGCAAAACGTTGGAAGCCCGCTCCAAGGGCAAGACCACCGATGCCCTGAAAGGCCTGATGAACCTGGCCCCCAAAACCGCAACGCTGCTGCGCAATGGGGCGGAAGTTACCGTTCCCATCGAACAGGTGCAGCAGGGCGATGTGTTTGTGGTGCGTCCCGGCGAGAATATCCCCGTTGACGGCGTGGTGCTGGAAGGCAGCAGCGCGGTGAACGAATCGGCTCTGACCGGTGAGAGCATCCCGGTGGATAAGGCCGAAGGCGACAGCGTGAGCGCCGCAACCCTGAACCAATCCGGCTTTTTGCGCTGCCGTGCCACCCGCGTGGGTCAGGATACCACGCTGGCTCAGATCATCCAGATGGTCAGCGATGCCGCAGCCACCAAGGCACCCATTGCCAAAATTGCAGACCGCGTCTCCGGTGTGTTTGTGCCGGTGGTGATCACGCTGGCCGTTATCACCACCATCGTGTGGCTGCTGGCAGGGCAGACGGTCGGTTTTGCCTTGGCCCGCGGTATTTCAGTGCTGGTCATCAGCTGCCCCTGCGCGCTGGGCCTGGCAACGCCGGTTGCCATTATGGTTGGCAATGGTGTGGGCGCTAAAAACGGCATTCTCTTCAAAACCGCGGTTTCGCTGGAGCAGACCGGTAAAACCGAGATCGTTGCCCTGGATAAAACTGGCACCATCACCAGCGGCGAGCCGCGCGTGACGGATATCCTGCCCGCAGACGGTGTGACGGAGCAGGTACTGATGAGCCTTGCCGCTGCCTTGGAGCAGAAGAGCGAACACCCGCTGGCCCGCGCTGTGCTGCAAAAGGCACAGGAGGATAACCTGCCCCCCGCCGAGGTGGCAGATTTCCAGGCTCTGCCCGGCAATGGCCTGACGGCTGTGCTGAACGGCAGTACCCTGTACGGCGGCAACGCCAAGCTGATGCAGACCCTTGGCGTGGCGGTGCCGCAAAAGATGGCATCCAGCGCCGAAGCACTGGCCGCCCAGGGCAAGACCCCGCTGTTCTTTGCCAAGGATGGCACCATGCAGGGCGTTATCGCGGTGGCGGACGTCATCAAGGAGGACAGCCCGCAGGCTGTGCGTGAACTGCAGGGCATGGGCATCCGTGTTGTGATGCTGACCGGCGATAACGAGCGCACCGCCAAAGCCATTGGTGCACAGGCCGGTGTGGACGAAGTGATTGCCGGTGTGCTGCCCGATGGCAAGGAAGCTGTGATCCGCAGCCTGAAAAACAAGGGCCGCGTGGCCATGGTGGGCGATGGCATCAACGATGCACCGGCCCTGACCCGCGCGGATGTCGGTATTGCCATTGGCGCCGGTACGGATGTTGCGATTGACGCCGCTGACGTTGTGCTGATGAAGAGCCGCCTGAGCGATGTGCCCGCCGCCATGCGCCTGAGCCGCGCTACTCTGCACAATATCCACGAAAACCTGTTCTGGGCCTTTGCCTACAATGTGTTGGGCATCCCCCTGGCGGCAGGTGTCTTTATCCCGCTGCTGCACTGGCAGATGAACCCGATGTACGGCGCTGCGGCCATGAGCCTGTCCAGCTTCTGCGTGGTTTCCAACGCACTGCGGCTGAACCTGTTCGATATTCGCAGCACCAAACATGACCATAAACGCAAAGCACACAAAACAAGCAAAAAGGAGAACACGACCATGAATAAGACCATTAAAATTGAAGGCATGATGTGCGGCCATTGCGAAGCAACCGTGAAAAAGGCACTGGAAGCGCTGGACGGTGTTTCCGCCGCCGAAGTAAGCCACACCGCCGGTACCGCTGTTGTAACGCTGGATAAGCCGGTGGATGACACTGTGCTGAAAAAAGCCGTTGAGGACAAAGATTATACCGTGACCGGCATTGAATAATCCCGGCTCAAAAGCAAAGGAATAAGCATGAAAGCGCCCGCACGCTGCCTTGCAGCAGGCGGGCACTTTTTTGTTGTGGCCCCGCGGTAAAACAGAAAAGCTGAAAAAACATTTTGATAAGTATTCTAATATTATTTACAAAAATCATAACAGAAGGATAACAAAACAATATGATTTGGCCAGTTGCACTTGCACTATAGTGGATAATATTATGGCAATACCGCATAATTCTAAGTGCCGATACGGCGAGCGAGGTGCGGCAG
>ENA-OROL01001467-OROL01001467.1-human-gut-metagenome-genome-assembly--contig:-NODE-1467-length-19251-cov-15.370129_pt1 | contig 19251 bp, 18 predicted proteins | sample MGYA00242128_ERZ509048 | MGnify/ENA primary metagenome ERZ509048 (study PRJEB26280, sample SAMEA2338750) | human gut metagenome | biome: human gut; feature: human-associated habitat; material: faeces...
CATCGGGGTCAAGGGCTTCTTTTTCTGCCTGCTTTTTCTGCTTCTGCTTCATAAAGGTGTAAATGCCGCCGCCAGCAACCAAACCGACCAGCGCCAGTACGCCTAAGAATGTGGCAGCATACTTCGTAACTTTGTTGCCACCAGTCTGTTCAGAACCGGATGCCTCCGCTTCTTCCGCAGCCTTTTTCGCATCCTCTTCGGCCTGTTTGCGCTCCTGCTCTGCCTGCGCCGCCGCTTCTTTTTCAGCGGTGTAGGCATCGGCATCTTCATCTTCCATCAGGGAAAGAAGGTCGGCTTCGTCCACAAGATTCATGAAATGAACGGTGTTTTCCCCCTTGTCGTTGCGGTCGATGACCAGATAGAATGTGTTGCCAGACTTCGACACCAGCGTGATGAACTGCTGGCCAGAGCCATCCGAATAACTGGTGTGGTAATCGTCCACCATCGTCAGATTGCCCTCCGGGGTCAGAGCACCGGTTTCCTCATCGGTCACGGTGACCACATCTTCTTCATCGGTGGTAGAAGTCAGGACGGGCTGTTCCACTTCCTCCACAGGCTCACCGCCATAGGCAAAAGCAGGAGCCGCCATGCCAGCGCACAGTGCCACCGACAACATCAGGGCACAGAACTTATTCATCATCTTCATTATCAGATTCCTCCTTGTTGAACGTAGCACCGACTGCGGACAGCGCAGCCGGGGTCGGGGTGGAAGTTGCAGACTGGCGCAGCAGGGCGGCAAGCTGTTCCGGCGTGACCTTGGCGGTGCGCACCATCTCGTTGACCTCGGCAGCTTCTGCTTCCTGAATCCGCCGCTCAAGGCTTTCAATGCGAGTGTTGATCTTAATGCGACGCTCCCTTTCCTTTTCCAGAGAAGCGCGCAGTTTATCGAGTTTTTCGCTCATTTCTTCCTCCAATCATTTTGAAAGCCGTCCAAAACCGGACAGGTATTTCTGCCAGTAGGACGAATGAATATTGGCATACTTTATGGGGTCGCCGGCGGACACCATCATGCCGTTTCCAAGGTAGATGCCCACATGACTTTTCCCCGGCGTATCGTACGTTCCCTCGAAGAAAACAAGGTCACCGGGCTTTGCTTCTGCCTCGCTGATGTGCTGGCTCTTGTTCCACAGGCCGTTGGCGGTGGTGCGTCCCACATCGTAACCGTTCTGGTTGTAGACCCAACAAACGTAGCCTGAACAGTCAAAGCCAGTTTCCGGGGTAGAGCCGCCCCAGACGTAAGGCGTGCCCACATACTTTTGGGCTTCCTTGTAGATGGCGGCGAACTCCTCATCAGTCAGGGCTTCTGCAGGAACGGTATAGTCGATTCCGGGTGTGCCAGAGCCATCGGAACCGCCAGCAGGCAGACCACCTTTGAACAGGTAGGGTCTGCCACCCAAGGTATCTTGAAAAATTTCGTACCGTTTCCACTGGTCGTTGTTCAGTTCCTCCCGGATAACCACTTCCAGCCCTTTATTCACCAATTTAGTGTGGAAGATGCGGTACTCATAGGGCACCTGCGTAGGGACTGGGATTCCTGCCGGGCTGATGACCCAGACGGTCTTATACCGTATCTGCACCTCCACCCATGTGGTCAGCTTGTACTGCTTTTTGAAGGTCTCCTTCAACTTGCCCTGCACCTCTGACCGGGTGTAATCGTCATAGAGAGTCGTGAGAAAAGAGGTCAACTGCCATGGGTCATGCTCGATGGGGTCAAGGTGATACTGGTACTCGTTGTAGCCGGGGTGGTCGGTGGGGGTACGCTTGATTTTCTTATCCAGTTCCTTTTCCAGCTTCTTGTAGTCGGTTTCGGCTCCCCGGATGTCCCGGTCCTCTGCGGTGTAAATGGTCTGCCCAGATACCTGCGTGGTGCCGGAGAACAGAATGGAACAGGATGAAAACGCTGACATGACCAGCAGCAGGAGCAAAAGAAAAACGCCCACGATCAAAAGAACGTGTGCGTTGCTCTTTGCAAAATTGGCAATGCCGTTGACTGCGGTGCTGACCACCGATCTTCCTTTGTCGATGATCTGCTCCATACCGGACTTTGCAGCGGTGGTGCCATTGGATACCGTTTTACCGCCTGCGGTCTGTGCCGCTGTACCCGAATGGGCGGCGGCATAGTAGCTTTGCCGGATGTCCTGCTTCTGCCGCCACCGGGAAAGCCAGTTGGAACTGCCCTCGCCGGTGCCGGATGCGCCTGCATCTTGTGCTGCAGTCGGCTTCTGCGGGGAAGATTTTGCGGTTTTGGCCCCCTTCTTGCCCTGCATTTTGGCTTTCTTTTTCAGCTTCCGGGCATAGATGCTCTTGGAAATATCCCGGACATTTCCTGCTGCCTTTTCGCCCTCGCTTAAAGCCTGCGTGCCCACATTATCGTCCTCGTACTGGTCAACCTCCCGATGCACCGCAGATTGGGCGGCAGCAGCGGCATACATGGCACGTTTCTGCTGTTTGGTCATGCGGGATGCTTCATCGGGGGTGATTTCGGCCTTGCCGAAACGCAGGTGCTGGGATTTTTCCACTGCTTTGTCTGCATCCAGTTTCAGCTTTTTCTTTTTGGGCACCGACTGCTCCACCTTGGATTTTTTCGGCGGGGAGCGCGTGGCCGTGCGCTCCTTATCCTCCTCAAATTTCAGCTTCGGCTGATTCTCACTCATGCTTTTCCGCCCCCGTTACCTCGGACAATTTGGTGGTCATGATCTTATACAGTTCCAGATCATGCGGGAAGTGGTCAACAAAGGGCAGAATTGTGTTGCCGTAGAACAGCAGACCTTCACCGGAACCGCTGTGCGTAACGTAGGACAACTGGTGGGGCGAGATGTTCAGCTGCTTGGCAAGAATCTGTCGGTCACCATTGGCCTGATTCAGCATGATAATCATATCCGAATTTTCAAAAATGTTCGACACTTCGGGGCTGGACAGCAAATCTTTGCAATTCTGGGTCAGGCCGGTGGGGATGCCGCCCCATTTGCGGAAACGCTTCCAGATCTCCACGGAATACGCCGCAGTCTGTTCCTCTTTCAGCAAGAGGTGAAACTCATCGACAAAATACCGGGTGGATTTTCCGGCTTCACGGTTGGCGGTCACGCGCCCCCACACGGCATCCTGCACGATGAGCATCCCCAGCTTTTTGAGCTGCTTGCCAAGCTGTTTGATGTCAAAACAGACGATACGGTTATTGATATCCACGTTGGTGTGGTGGTTGAAAATGTTCAAACTGCCCTTGACGTAGATTTCCAGCGCAGCCGCCACATGGCGGGCTTCCGGTTCATCTTGCGTCAGCAGGGCGTTGTACAGATCTTCCAACAGCGGCATATTTTCCGGGATGGGGTTCTCGAAATACTTGCGGTAGATCACATGGACGCAGCGGTCAATGACCGTCTTTTCCACCGGCTGCAAGCCCTCTTTGCCGCCGACCACCAGTTCGCACAGGGACAGCACAAAGTCAGCTTTCAAAGCCAGAGGGTTATCCTCTTCCGAGTAGTTGCTGTTGATGTCCATGGGGTTGATATACTGGGTACTGGCAGGGCTGATGTGGATGACCTGCCCATGCAGACGCTCCACCAGCGGAGCGTACTCCGCTTCCGGGTCTGCGATGATGATATCATCGTCCGTCACGAGGAACGCATTGCAGATCTCACGCTTTGCGCTGAAGGACTTGCCCGAACCGGGAGTGCCCAGAATCAGACCGTTGGGGTTCTTCAACTTCTTGCGATCCACCATGATAAGGTTATTGGATAGGGCATTCAAGCCATAATACAAGCTTTCCTTGCCGTTGTCGAACAGTTCCTGCGTGGTAAACGGCACAAAAATTGCCGTGCTGCTGGTGGTCAGACCGCGTTGAATCTCGATCTGGCAGTCTGCCAGCGGCAGGCTGCTCATCAGCCCCTGTTCCTGCTGAAAATCAAGGCGGCATAATTCGCAGTTGTGCTTCTGCGCAATGCTGACCGCCTGAAACACGTTGGTTTCCAGTTCCTGCTCGGTTTTTCCGGTGTTCAACACGAGGAATGTCACCAGAAACATTCTCTCGTTCTGGCTCTGCAATTCCTTCAAAAGTGCCTTGGCATCTCTGCCGTAGGTTGCCAAATCGGACGGCAATAGCGATAGGTAAACCTTTGAAATTATCTCCGATTTTTCCCCCGCTTCACACCGGACAAGCGACTTTCACCGCATCCGGCGTTCCATCAATTAAACAGTTTTCTTAATCTCCTTAGTCATACCATTGTGAGAATTGAGTTCTAAAGCGATTTCTTCCGAATCAATAGGTTTCACTTCTGCCGAAATCCTCAGCCTATTCAGTTTTGCCAGTTGTTGCCGATTTAGCTTTAAGACAGAAAGACGCGAATCAATGGCACTTTTGTTCGTTGCGTGAATCAATTCATGCACTGGTGCTAAGACCAGCACAAGGTTTCCATAGCAGTCCGTTCCTCCAAGGCTCTTCGGCCTTTTGTGGTGACAGTGAATATCTGACACGCTTTCAAACGTTTTCCCGGTAACTGCACATTTTCCCTGCTGGGCAGAGAAAAGTGAGATACGGTTATCCATATATTCTGCGCTGCGGCTGTATGCTGTAGCTTTCATAAGCTGTAAAAGCAGAGTGGTGTCCATTTGCAAATCATTGTGGATTTCACTTCGACCCTGCGGTGTATAAGCACACACATTCCGCTTCAAATCCATCGGGTTTTTACACCGGATATAGCTTATCGGGTAAACCGGCTCCTTGGATTGAGCAAGGTATCTCAGCCTTTTAGATTTTCCATATCGTTGGATTTCGCTTTTTGTCAGGTCGCGGCCTTCTTTTTTCAGACGATGGGATTTTCCGGCTTTCAGCCTGTTCTTAAGAACAATATCGACTGCTCTGCCAATGTTGTTGCAGTCAAGACTAATATCTGTTGCTAGTCGGTAGTAGTTCTGGATTCCCATGACCATAGAGTTGAACAGGTGGACTTCACCCGATTCTCCTCGGCAGGCTCTTGGAAACTTAATATTTCCAACCTGCTTTACAAGGTCGGCTTTGACCCGCTTGTATGCCTTATCGCACATGTGCGACTGCACAACATGCTTTTTCCCTTTTTTGCGCAATCGGATTTTGAATCCGAGAAATTCTGAATAGCTCCTTCTGACATCGACAACTCTCGTTTTCTCTGGTGAAACTTCAAGTTTTAAGCGTTCGGTCAACCATTTTGTTACCGCTATCAGCGTTCGATTCGCTTGTTCTTTTGTTCTGCAAAGAATCCGAAAGTCATCCGCATATCGCACAATATACATTTCTTTCAGGTTTGTATTCCGCATAGCCCGGTACGCATGACTGTGTATCGGGCATCCTGCTGCATTTTCCCTGTAGGAGTATTTCTCTATAACCGGATGGTTCTGCCATTGGCTTTCGACCCAGTGGTCAAGCTCATTCAGCACAACATTTGCCAACAGGGGAGATATTATTCCACCTTGCGGTGTTCCTTTCTTGGGATTTTCCAGATGTCCATCGGGCATCTGAATTGGGGCTTTTAGGATTCTGCGGATAACGTAGAGCAATTCTTTATCTCGAATATTCATCGACCACAGTTGCCGTATCAGTTTCGAGTGGTCTACATTGTCAAAGAAGCCTTTCACATCGAACTCTACTACATAGTAAAGTCCTGACCTCTGCATAAGGCGATAGATTGCAGCGATTGCATTTTCAACCGACCTATTCGGACGGAATCCATAGCTATTACTGCTGAATTTTGCTTCGCAGATTGGCTCCATGACTTGCTTAATACATTGCTGTATCAGCCTGTCCCAAATGCACGGGATTCCCAGTGGTCTGGTCTTTCCGTTCGGCTTCGGGATTTCTTTTCTTCTTACGCTTCTGGGGGTATAGCCGTTTGTTCCTCCTCTGACAATTTTTCGTACCCTTGCAACAACTTCATCAGCAGGTAGTCTGCCAATATCTGTTATCCGCAGTCTGTCCGTTCCCGGGGTTGCACTTCCGGAATTGGACTTAATGTTCCGATACGCCAGCATGATATTATCTTTCGACAAAATCAGTTCCATCAGGTTATCGAATACTTCTCTGGCCTGACTCCTGGTATATAGTTCATCAAAGGTACGCTGCATGTCATAGTATTCTGCATGGCGGAGGGATTCCACGCTTTTTGCTTTGGGATGTTTCTCACTTGGCATTAGGCATCACTCTCCTTTGCGGCGAGTGACTTCTTTTGGTCATACTCGCAATCCTAATTGCGACTAAGTGCTAAGAGTTTCTGTTTAACTGACTTGAGGCCATTCCTGTGCTTTTCTCTTTTTCGCAAAAAGCATTATCGGTTCGACCTCTGCTTTTCAGCAGTGATTCAAAGGCTTATATGATTCGTCCTCTTGCTTTCAAATGAGAAAGCTCACTGCCTTTCCTCGTTCCAACAATCCTATCTCTCCATATACCTTTAGGTTTCCGCTTTGGTCCTGCCAGCTTGAGCAGGCCTGTAACCTGCTATGGTGTTTCATAACGTACATTTTTACTCCACCACACTGGCTAGCGATTAACGCTACCAGCACATTTCTATGCCGTCATGGTATAGACCCGTACATTCGCGGTTTTCGTCAGTTATCTTGCAAACATTCTAACCTTGGGTATTTTGTAGACCTCCGGCCTATAGGCAGCTCCGTCCACCTCTGGACGGCTTTCGTGGGGCTGGTGACTTTCCAGCATTTCTTACGGCTGCTCTCGGCCGCCTTCACCGAGCTTCTGACACCGGATGTTTCCATCTTTGGTGCCAGTCGGAGTATTAAGGGGGCGTTTCAGGGCGTTACTCCATCATTCCACCGCTTGGATTGTTAGTTCTCCTAACTTTAGAACCTCGTTCTTTTGTTAGTGCCTGATTTTATCCTTCAACCACGAAGGTTTTGTTCAGGAACGAGTCGCACAAACGTCCATATCGTATCCTGCGCGGACGGCTTTTTTCTGCTCTTCGATTTTGCTGCGGTCCAGTTCCGTGATGGTGTGCTTGATGGTTTTGATGGCCTTGTTCTGGTCAACGGACTGGATGTGCATGGTAACGATCTGGCTGGAATCCATATCAAGGAAATCCTTCAAAAGCTGGTCGCTCAGGTCAGAAGCCGTAATATTCAGGAAGCTGACCGCCCCGAAGATGCCGCCCATCTGAAAGGTGCGGCTGTTCTTAAACGCCAGTGCAGTGGGTGCAATGGCATCCTTTACGGACAGACCGCTGGGCACAAGGTCTTTCCAGTTGAAGTGGAACTTGTTGGCTCCGTCCATATTCAGCATCCCATGCATCAGCCGCAGGCGCTCCGTGCCGTCCAGCGGCTTTGCCAGAACGCCCAGCCTGTGGAAATTGTTCATCAGGTCGTTCTGGATGTGCTCCAATCGCGGCTTGACCTGCTCCATGCTGTCGCCCTCGATGCCATAGGTCAGAAATTTGGTCTTGGTCAGACCGTTATTGCCCTTGGAAAGCTGCTGCCGCAGCATCTGGCTGTACTCGGCGCGAACATCATCAAAACCATCCTGCTGATACGGGATGCGGATGGACTTCTCAAAGTCTGCGGAATCGGTGGCGGTATTCACAAAGGACAGCTCAAAGTGGATAGAGCTGTCGAAAAAGTTGAGAAAACTGCACCATTCCTCAAAGATGGCGGTCTTGTCCTCCTGCTGCGCCAGCTGATAGTTGATATCCTGATACTGGATGGTGCGGGTGTAGTAGCCGGGGCGGACACGGCAGGTGCCGTCCTCAAACATCCGCTGAAACGGGATGCTCTCCTGTGCCGTGCGGGGCACTGTGGACTTGGGCGGCTTTTTGCCGTCCTTATTCTTTTTCAGAAACGGAATCACGGGTGTCATCTCCCTTCATAAGCAGTGCATAGTAGTTGCGGGTCTTGTACGGACGCACCTTCGGGCGAACAAAACGTGCCTGAAGGTAGTACCGCAGAATCTTTTCGGCGGGCTGACCGTTCTTCTGGTACATCGCCAGAAAGAACATGGGCAACATGACCGCCATCATGCCGAGGGTAGCGCCGGAATTGCCTGCGGTGTCCCGCAGAACAAAGAACAGCGGCACGCCCACGACTGCCGCTGCACCAAAACAGATAAGCTGCCGGGCGGTCAGATTAAAGGCTACTTTGGACTTCACCTTGCTGAAATCGCGCGGCACGGAAATATACGCTGCCAAAAAAACACCTCCAATCAGTGGGCACCCAGTATGCTCTTGGCCACAGAACTGGTCTTGAACAAACTGAAACAAAGAAGAACCGTATAGCCGACAATGCTCCAAATGGAGTTGATGGCATCCCCGGATATGGCGACGTTCTGAAGCAAAACTGCGTAGATCGCCACGCAGATCAAAATCAGGAAGCCCTGAAATCCCAGCGCAAACAGCGAGCGAAGATAATTCTGTCCCACATGGGATTGCTCATGGTTGCCCCATGTTGCCATGGGCACCGGAGCTAGACTGACCATCATGTAGATTTCAATCATTCTTCCGTAGACGATGACGAAAATCACAATGGACAGGATGCGCATGGTAATGCCGATGAAGAAGGACTGCAAGAACAGCCCGAACAGTGGGCCTACGTCCATCTGCATCATGCTGGATTGCAGCATGGAAAGCCCGATGTCGTTGACCCTTGTGTTGCCGGAAATAATGCCGCTGGAATTTGCCACGACCTGCTGCGTCACATCGAACACCGCCATGATGATGTCGAAGGTGTTGGAGATCATCCAGACCGAAATGGCAGTTTTGAAGATCCATTTCATCAGCAGCGCAGGTTCAAATTGTGCCATATTGTTGTGTTCAGTAATCATCTGAATCAATTCATAACAAGCAATGAAGGTCAAAATCACGCCTGCGATGGGCAGCACCACATTACGGGATAGTGCCTCGATCATAGCGAAAACGCGCGGTTCAAAACTGGATGGTTTGGTGCCGACCTGCTGTGCGATGTTGCCCACTTGGGTGTTGACGTCATCGAACAGGCCGGAAAGATTGGACATGATCGCAGCTGTCAGCAGTGACTTGATCCAATCGGAGATTGCTTTGAGAACGGTTTCCACTCAGCGCCACCACCTTAAAAGAAATGGTTGATGAGGGTCTTGAGCAGGTTGAGAACAAAGATGAGGTTCGTCAAAAAATTCATAGAAACATCTCCTTTTTGATAGAACGTATGGCTTGAAAATTCGCTCCACAAGTACAAAAACCGTTAGCCACGGTGAGTTGGAGCAATATGTATGGGCGGCAGATGCCGCCCGCAGTTTTTAGCCGAACAGACCGCTCAGCAGGGGGATCAGGGTAATGCCGATCAGGGCGACACCACCGCCAGCCATGAGCTGCTTCATACCCTGACTCTTTGCGGAGGGATTATCGCCGCCGTAGCCTTCCATGAGGTTGACAGCACCCCACACGCCCAGACCGGCACCCAGAGCAACGACCAGAGTCTTCAGAACGTCCACTGCACTATTGAAAAATTCCATATTTCGTCTCCTTTGTTTGGCAAAAAGTGACCCTGCGCACACCCGAAACCTACTTGTGAACTGCCGTAAACTGCGGCAAGGGCTGATTTTCTGGTGCGCCTTTTGGGTCAGGATAAAAAATAACCGCTCGTCTTTGTCAGGCGGGCGGGAGTGAATCAACATCCACGAGGACGAACTGGTCGTCCGGGCGGATTTTTTCTTTATGGCTCAGATATTTTTCAATATCCAGAGCATTTTTGGGGTCAGCATCCGATGTCATTTTGTAGTTCGGATGTTGGGTCAGATCGTATTTATCCGACAGAAAGGGTCTTACACCGCGCAGCTGCAAGATGCACTTGCCGCCATCCAGCACCGCCAGCTCATCCCGGCTCATAAGTTCATGACCGAGTTTTTGATAGTTGGTGCCATAGCTTGGGCTATTGCCACGGGTATCGGAATTGTTGTAGCTGTCGATGGTTTCCTTGCCGAGTGCTTCGGCAAGATCTTTAAGGGTAGTAGGCTCGCTGCCACCCAGAAATATCTGGCTGTCCATGTTGCCCACGATGGTATCCGCATTATCCTTGTAGATGGCTTTCAACTGGCTTCTGGTTTGCAGCACAAGGCAGGCCGAAATCTCGCGGCTTCGGATGGTTGCCACCAGTTTTTCCAGCTGCGGAATCTGGCCAATATTGGCACACTCGTCGATCAGGCAGCGCACATGGACAGGCAGCTTTCCGCCGTACACATCATCTGCCTTGTCACAGAGCAAATTGAAAAGCTGGGAGTAGATCATGCTGATAAGGAAATTGAACGTGCTGTCCGTATCCGACATGATAAGGAATAAGGCTGTTTTTCGGTCGCCCAGCTTATCCAGCTCCAGCTCATCGTACATGGTCGCATCCCGGATTTCTTGGATGTCAAAGGGCGAAAGGCGGGCACCGCAGGAAATCAGGATGGATTTTGCGGTCTTGCCGGCAGCCAATTTATAGAGCTTGTACTGCCGCCCTGCAAAGCTGTTCGGCTTCTTTTTTGCCAAATCTTCAAAGAGCAAATCAACCGGATTCTGATAATCCTCGTCGTCCTCGGACACCTGCATGGTGTTGAGCATTTCCAGCAGCGTAGCAAAATTCTGCTCCTCAGCTGGGGCTTCGTAGTGCAGATAGGCAATCAGCGATGTCAGTAAAAGCCGCTCTGCTTTGTCCCAGAATGGATCGCCGCCCTGACCTTCACCTTTGGTGTTGGTCATAAGGGTCGTGACCAGCTTCAAAATATCCTTTTCCTCGTGGATATATGCGAACGGATTGTAGCGCATGGACTTGTGAAAATTTATGGTGTTCATCGTCCTGATCTTATATCCGTTCTTCAGCAGGGCAAGTCCACATTCTTGAATGAGACCGCCTTTGGGGTCAGTTACCACGAATGAAACCGGATGGCTTTTTGACGTGCATTGAAGCAAATTCGGCTTAATAAAATACCTTGTTTTGCCGCTGCCGGAACCGCCCACCACCAGCACGTTTTTATTCCGGGCATTTTTGGGGTCAGGTGGTCGGTTGCTCATCATCAGGCGTTCTGTTTTAGTCAGAATGATGTTATCCTCAAACTTCGGAGCCATGAACGGCGCAATATCTGCCGGAGTACCCCACCGGGCAGAGCCGTACTCCATACCGTGCCGGTACTTTTTAGCGTTTTTGCTTTTTAGATAGACCGCCAGCCGCAGTCCGGCACCGCAGCAGATGCCCACCAGAATATCCAGTGGGTGCAGACTGGGCAGAGGGTTTGCAAATGCAGCCGGGAGCGTATCTATGAGTGACACGATTCTATCGCCCAGCTCCTTACCCTCGGCCAGCCGCCATGCCTCGCCAAAATTGGTCGCAGCCAGCCCAATCACCAGATAAGGCAGGTACAGGGCCAGCAGCTTGGTGAACTTTTTCTTGTTCATAAGCCACGTTCCTCCTCTTTGTGCCGTACTTTGTCGGGGAGGTTGGCAATGACCTGTGCCAGATCGTGCAGCTTGGCCAGCACAGAGGGACGCTCGGCCTTGTTCAATACTGCTGCAGAATACTCCTTGAACGCAGCGTTCAGAACGTCTGCATCCTGTGCCTTGAAGAAAATCAGAAACCGAGGTGGTGTGCAGGACAGGTCTTTTTGGATTGCATAGTCGATGTGATACCGCTTAGCGTAGCGGTCAAAATCCTTGATGCCAGTCTTTTCGATCTCCAGATTGGTCACACCCCGGTTCTGCCGTATGAGCCGCTTCATGGACTGCTTGCCCTGCGACGCACTCTTGTCGTACTGGCGCAGAAAGAACTGCGCCCCTCTCAAAAGTGTACGGGCAGATAGCTTTGCAGTCGAGATGGCGAAGTTGACCGTTTTATGCTCGATTTCTTCCTGCATTTCCATCACCTCCAGTGCAGAAAGTCGTGTTTAGCGGTCAAATCCGGCATCCTTCGGCAGGGTGGTTTTGCTTTCTTCCGGGCAAACTGCTTCATCGGGCACACGAACAACCATCATCCGATGCCCCAGCCGGATAAAATCTTCCGGCTGATGGAAAAGCCGCTCGTACTTCTGCGCCATCTCCGGGGTCAGGGATGCAAAATCCTCCTCGCCCAGCCCCACCACCAGAAAGGTTCCGGCAACGGCATCGTACATCTGCCCGTCCTCGTCCCGCAGGGCACGGTTCAACGGCAGTCCCATCAGCTTACCATCATCGTTGTAGATGATGGCGACCGGGTCATCGGCAAAGGGGTAGCTTGCGCCGATGGAGCCGCCCACCGCCTGCTGCAAGGCTTTCAGGTCAGGATCGATCTCGACCTGCTTCGGGTACTGTCCCGGTGCGATCTCCAGCACCGTCAGGGTGTTCTTTTCCTGTTCCATGCTTATCCTCCTCAAATTTGATGGTGATTTCCTGTCCGGCGCGCGCCGCATTCATCAGGGCTGCGATAAAGAACCCACAGAGCGCACCGGCTTCATAGATCAGAAAGTCTTTCACGAACTCCATTACGCAACCTCCGAAAGCGCAACACCAACATGGCGCATCTCAGCATCGTCATAGAAAAACAGATGCTCCCGAATAAAATCTTCCACATCGACCTTTTCATATCGGCTCGGAAGCATAAGACAACGCTCATTTTCCCTGCGGCAAAGAAATGCCGTGCCGGTCAGGATTTTTCTTCCGCTTGCGGCGAGAATCTGCTCTGGCTGGTAGCGAATCTGAAAATCCGTATGCGGAACGTCAAAGACTTCGTAAGTCCCCTCAAAGTAAGGAAACTTCTTTTGAAGGGATTCATCAAACGGCACACACTGAACACCTTTTTCGGCACTGATAAGGGCAACTTCCGGCCCAACCTCGAAATGGTGCTTCAGTTCCTTGAGACGCTCCTCGATAATCTCATCGTGCGACAAGCCCGGATACATTGCAACAAACCTCGCTTTCTGGGCTTTCCGCTGTTCTCTTTTTTCTCTGGTTGACATAAAAAGGCACCTCACTCCATGCAGATGCAGGGCAGCTTCTGGCCGTCAGCCATCAGGGTGACGCTGTGGCGCATCAGGTACTTCTGAAAGAGGTAGACCTGATCAATCGTCAGCGAGATGAACTCGCCATCCATGTTGGTGCGCACCAGAATGACCGGGCCGGTCAGATAGTGCTTGCCTGCCAGTTTCAGAACCTGAGCCGGGTTGTAGCTAAGCAGCAGCGAGCTGTCGGGGATGTTCAGGTACGCATCATCCTCGTCAAAGCAGGGCAGGATGTCGGGAGCTTCGTCCAACGTGATGACCGTCAGCTCCATGTCCGGGGCGATGGCGGCAAAGTAGATCTCGCCGCTGCCACCGCTCTCCGACAATGCAGCACAGATATGCATATCAATGGTGGTTTCCTCGGAACGAATAATGGGATTGGAATCATTCTTCATAGGCATTTTCTCCTTTTTCCTAAAGAAAAAGACCCAACCGGGTCTTTTCAAATTCATATCCTGTCAGCGTTCTTCACTGTGCTGACGCTTTTTCTGCCACTGTTCCAGCAACTTGATGATGGTATCTTCCATCTGCTTGGGCGTATAGTTGCGGGGAAAGTATTTTCTCAGGGTGTCATTTTTGATGGTCACCGTATCAAGCTCGCTCTTTTTCTCCTCGCCCATAATGGCAACGACCGTCTCCGTTGTAAAAGTTCCATCCTGAGCCAGCTTCTTGATACGCTTTGCTTGTGAGACAGAAGGAAAGTTCTGGGTATCATCCATTGCCCGGATCACTTCCTGCTGTTGTTCAGGAGAAAGATAGGAAAGCTCCACAGCAGGATTGAAGGACACGGTTTTGTTATCCACCATGTCCAGCAGTTCTGGAATAAGGTTGGTCAGACGGATGAAACGTCGAACAGTCTCACGACTTTGATTATTCTCTGCGCCCAGCTTTTCATTGCTCCGCAACTTCGACACAACTTGTGTCGAAGTTAAATCTGACCTTGTACCTTGATTTTTCATGGCATCCAACTTCATTTTGTACGCAAACGCTCTCTCGCTGGGCAGAATATGCTCACGCTGCAAATTGCTATCTACCATGAGGATTATGGCAGCATCATCGTCCATCTGGCGCACAATGACCGGCAGGGTTTCCAGTCCGGCCAGCTCCGCAGCGTGTTGACGGCGGTGCCCGGAGATAATTTCATAGCCGCCCTTCGGTCTGGGGCGGGCAATCAACGGCGAAAGCACACCGTACTGCTTGACACTTTCCACGGTATCGCTCATAGAATCATCGTCCAGAACCTTGAAGGGATGGTTCTTGAATGGAAACAGCTCTCCAATCGGAATCTGCCGCACCTGCTCGCGCTGTTCTTCCTGCCGGGATTCTTCGGTGGAAAAAATATCATCGTAGCTGCTCAGACTGGCGTTTACGCTGCTTTTCGGCATCGGCCAGCACCTCCTTCGTCAGAGATTTATAGGCTTCTGCCACTTTGCCTTTCGGGTCATGGACAAAGATGCTCTTACCCGCCGCGCTGATTTCCGCTGCACGGACGGAGTGGGGAATCGTCTGACCGAACACTTTGATGTGCTTTCCGTATGCCTGCCGGATCAGCGTGTCGATTTGTCGGCCATAGTTGGTGCGGTTATCTGTCATCGTCAGCAGGATACCTTCGATTTTCAGCTTTGGGTTGATCTGCCGATGCACCTTGTTGATGGTCTGCAAAAGCTGTTCCAGACCTTTCGCGGAAAGGTACTGTGCCTGTACGGGTATCAGAGCAGTGTCTGCCGCCGCCAGCGCGTTAATGGTCAGCATCCCAAGGGAGGGAGTGCAGTCCAACAGAATATAGTCATAGTGCTGCTTTGCACTGTCCAAGACTTGCTTCAGCATTTTTTCCCGGCTCATGGTATTGACAAGGGCAACTTCCAGCCCTGCCAGCTCAATGTTGGCCGGGATGAGGTCTACACCCTCTGCATGGTGCAGCACACCTTCACCGGGCGGAATGCACTGGTCGTTCATGGCTTTTGCCATCAGGGTAGAAAGAGTGGCGGGCAGTTCATCGGGCTGTTGCCAGCCCATACTGATGGTGAGCGAACCCTGTGGGTCAGCATCCACCAGTAAAACTTTCTTGCCCTCGGCGGCAAGGCCAACACCCAGATTTTCACAGGTTGTTGTTTTGCCGGTACCACCTTTCTGGTTGACAATGGCAATCGTGGTTGCTTTCTTGGAAATTTTTATCACCCCCGTTTCGCAAAATCGTGGTTGGTCTGATTCTGATAGTAAAGCTGCATGGTGGTCGGTGCGTTGTACAGAGAAGCGAGCAGGTATTGTTTCATGTTCCTGATTGGGCTGCTGTTCTCTGCAAGACACTTCAACACAAATTTGATGTGGTCGGCGTTCAGCTTCATAAACCGGCTGCGCACTACCTCGGCAGGGCGGTCATCCCCGGCAACTCGCAGCATCTTTCGCTTGGTCGCGCAGGTGTCCACCAGCAAATCAACGATCTGGTAGATGATGTCCTCGTCATCCGGGCAAAGCCGGAGAAGAAGCTCGACCTCCAAGGACTGAGAAAAATATTCCTCCAGTTGGGTGCGTTTGCTCATTCCATCCGATTCTTCGGAATAGAAGAGATCAGTCTCACTCATTTCAGTATCATTCTCTTTAGTCTTATTACATCGTGATTTTGCAGGGTCTTGACACGCGATTTTGAAGCCACAAGAATCGTCATTATCACGATTCTTGACACTCTCTTTTGAAGATTCTGCCGAAAAGTTTTTCACATACACCAAACTTGGCTTTCCCTGCCCTCGGCGTTTTCGTTCAATCAGACCAAACTTTTCAAGTTCCCGGAGCAACTTGGTCGCTTTGTTGTCTGCGCAACACAATACCCTCTTGACATCCTCTATCGTGAAGAGGATAAACACCCGGTTCTGCTTGTCCAGCCAGCCGTTTTTCACGGATAGGCTCATGCGATCCAGCAGGATACCATATAGGGTTTTGGCATCCGTGGACAGGCTCTGGAACCGTGGCTCCTGAAAAAGAGCCTTTGGAATGCGGTAGAACGAAAACAGCTCTCCGGCTTGTCCGTAGAAGTAGTCAAGGGTCATGCGGTTGGTTCATGGATAAAAAACAGCAAAAATACATCGGCATCGTTGAGAAAACCTCCTTGTCAATACTTTTGGGAAAAATAAAAAGCGCAACTTTGATGTGTAAAATCAAAATTGCGCTAAGTAAGCTGTCAGAAAAAACTTTTCTCGTAAATGACCTTCTTTCTAAGTAAAATCCATTGACACACTTGAAAATTGGGTGTTAAAATTGCCTTGTAGGCGCAGCATGATTCCTAGAAGCAGGATGTTACTGTGAATCTTTTGACGGATAGAACGTATCAACGCGAAATTGAACCTGTCCACACATTTTCATGCGGGGGGTGTGTTTCGATACCGTTCGGGAGAGCGCCGTGCATGGACTGCAAGAGGGTCACCGTGATTTGAATCGGCCCGGTAATCTCCACCAGAAAGAGAAGCACTGCACAGAAATGTGTGGTGCTTATTTATTGTCTGCTTGCCATGCAAAGCAGCTTATGATAAGATAAACTTGTATTCTCCTTCTTTAGAGATTCGCAAGACACAGAAGCAAAAACGTCAGGAGGCCGCATATGCCCTATATTTTTTTATATCTTTTTTTAGCAGTGCTTTGTCTTTTAAATATGCAGTTCTGTCCAACCGGCGCCGATATCAAAAAGACCATGAACCGTCTGCATGAGCTGCGCTTTGTTTTTGCAGTACTGATCATCTTTTCCCATTGTACAAATCCGTTTTTTCCTATGCCGCATATTCTATTGCCGTTAAGCAAGATCTCCACATTGGGCGTAGGTTATTTCTTTATTTCATCCGGCTTTGGGCTTGCTTGCTCTGTTGCCTCAAAACCGAACTATCTGCGCAACTTCTGGAAAAAGATCGTCGATCTGCTATGGATCACCCTGTTTTCAAGCGTTGTGAGCACGCTCATTCGGAACACGATGCTAGACGAACATCAGATTTTTCAGCTGGTCAACTGGTATATGCCTACGTTGACTATACTGTATCTGATCTTCTATGTTTCCCACCGCATTTTCCCAAAAAATAAATTCCGGCGTGTCGTTTTTCTTTCCGGCGTTATATTCATCATTACTGCGATCCTCTGCATCTTTGATGCTGTTACAGGCTTAAACCACAGAGTTTATTACATCAGCGAGCTAGCTTTTCCCTTTGGAGTAATTATCTATGAATATGCAGACTTTTTTGCCGCTTTTTTAAAAAAGAAATATGCCCTGCCTTCGATCATCGCTGCGGAGCTTGTTTTTTCATTTCTTGCCATAACCGTACCCGAAAAAAGCTTACCAGACTTAATTTTCCACAATCTCATGAACCTTTTCTTCGGTCTGCTTTTGATCTGGCTGCTGGACAAATTCAAAGTTGGCAATCGAATTCTCCGCACAATGAATCCCTATGCTCCGTTCCTGTATCTATTTCAGTTTGCAGTTCTCGATGTCACAAAGAACTACTATATAACAAACGCTCGTCCTTTTGACATCTTCTACTTCTGGGGCGTGCTGTTTTTCACCTGCATACTGGCTATTGTACTTCAGCACCTGTATAATTTTATTGGGGCAGAAGCACACAAGCACTTCCGCCCCAATCGTTCAAACCTATAACGCTTTTCCTTTTACATTTCCTGCATCATGATGCGGATGCGGTCTTGCATTTCCTTCTTATTCTTCGGCTTCCAGACCTGCGGCTTTGGCGGCTTGCGCCGCTGTACCGAATAGGCCAGCGGCAGCAGCCGCAGCGCCATCGTGCACCAGAAAGAAAAGGATGTGTTGTCCGTAAGGTATGTCATTGTCATGTAGCTGAGATTGCTCAGGTACAGCAACGCGGTGTCCTCATCCGCGTAATGCATCCAGAAGATCGGCGTAATGATATATTGGATGCCCGTCCAGAACACAAAACCGGGAAAGCCCATTTCCACAAACACTTTTAAAATGTCGTTATGGAAGGGATAAGGATGGTTAATAATGCCTGAATTGTACCATTCGGTGACAATAGTGTCCACATACTCAAAGCCGTGGCCAACGTAGGTAATGGATAAATCGTAGTAATCATTAGCAAGACTCCACAGGTAGTCACGCCCCATCATGTCAATGCCCGTTATATGCAGCAGCTTTGAAACAAGGCCACTGCGAACTGCGTAAATATACAGAAAGAAAAACACAACCCACGCAACGCCCCACACGATGATCAGTTTCTTTTTGTTTTTGAAACAGCGGACGATCAGCGCCACAAAAATAAAAAGCACCACTGCCGGAATGGCGATACGCTTCATGCCCACAAAAAAGAAAAATGTACAGGCCGCAAGCATCCGCCAGCGGCGGCGCTTTTCCTGTTTTGTGTCATGCGGGGCAAACGTTGCATAATAAAGCACCAACTGGCCAAACACAAATGTGAGATCATGTATTTCCAGATTGCGGGCATATCCCTCTGCTTCGCCAAAGGTGAGCAGACACCGCATAAGCGATTGGATGCTTGCCGAAAGGCCAAAGGTAGGAATCTCCAGAACCATGATACCCGCATTTGCCAGACATACCGCAATGGCAAACAGATCAATGGTTTTTGAACCCAGCAGGAATACTCCGCTCACCGCTGCAAGGATCGAAATGCTTTGGAACATCATTTTAGAGCAGGCCCGGATCATCGTGGAGATTGCGCTGAAGTCCATCAGCCAGATAACAATGGACCACAAGAACAGCATCGCGATCAGGGACATATAGACTAGTGCAGGCCAGAACACCTTTTTTACTCGTTCCAGATCCGGGTATATGAATCCATAGACAATTGCCATGCCGATAACACCCGCAGTAATAATCTTAGGCAGACCACCCAAAATGCTCTGCAGGGTTTTCCAGTCGCCAAGCCCCGCCAGTGTGATAAAACCCACATAGCAGATGCAGATCAGCTTTTGCCAGAAGGGGCTATCCTTATAAAATACGGAAGACGGCGATTTTTGAGAATAATCCCGCTTGACAATGATCTCAGACAATGTGCGCACGCGCTGTTTCTCCTCTTTTGTCGGTTCTATAGCGATAGTTTTCTTATAAACTTAATTATATGTTTCTGCCGGCGCTTTGTCAATTGCACCATCAGGCAGAGACAGCAAAAGGGTCATCGCTGTGCCGATGACCCTTTTGCTATTTCTTTTATATCGCGCCCAGACGCATTTTAAAGTCCTGATAGCCGAAATGCACCAGCTCCCGGCAGCTGCCGTCTGCGCCCAGCAGCCAGATGGGCGGCAGGGGCATCCCGTTGAAGGTGTTGTTCTTGCAGGTGGTGTAG
>ENA-OROL01001478-OROL01001478.1-human-gut-metagenome-genome-assembly--contig:-NODE-1478-length-19151-cov-2.730362_pt1 | contig 19151 bp, 19 predicted proteins | sample MGYA00242128_ERZ509048 | MGnify/ENA primary metagenome ERZ509048 (study PRJEB26280, sample SAMEA2338750) | human gut metagenome | biome: human gut; feature: human-associated habitat; material: faeces...
GTTCTTACCCTGGAAGGAAGCGATACGCAGAGCGAAGCACTTCTTGCCCAGCAGAACATTACCGCCGTAAGCGGAGTTGATCGACCAGATTGTGTTTTCTTCCGGGAACTGTACGATATAACGGTTTTCCGGATCAACGTCAGCCTTGGAGTGCAGACCACGAACGAAGTCGTTAGAAACATCGCCCAGGTTTTCAAATGCCTGCTTACCCATTCTGGTCATGATGTTCATGTTCAGAACAACATAGATGGAGTCAGTCAGTTCCACGCCAACCTTTGCGAGCGGAGAACCGATCGGACCCATAGAATACGGGATTACATACATGGTTCTGCCCTTCATAACGCCGTCATACAGCGGAACGAGCTTTGCCTTCATTTCGTCCGGAGCCATCCAGTTGTTGGTCGGGCCTGCATCTTCCTTCTTCTTGGTGCAGATGAAAGTTCTGTCTTCTACTCTTGCTACGTCATTCGGCAGCGTTCTGTGATACAGACAGCCCGGCAGCTTTTCCGGATTCAGCTTATACATCTTATCCCGGTTGCCTTCCGGCAGAGAAGTAACTTCTTCTGTCAGTGCATCCAGCTGTTCTTTGGAACCATCGATCCATACGACCTTGTCCGGCTTGGTCAGAGCAACCATTTCGTCAACCCATGCCAGAACATTTTTGTTGTTTGTCAATGCCATCGGTAATACCTCCTAATATATCAATCCACCAGTCAAACCGGCGGGGAGAAGAAAAATTTTCTTCTCCCCTTTATTATAATTCCAACCGGAAATCTTGTCAAGCGGTTTTCGGGAAATTCCATTTGAAATTCAGTCTTTGTTCATGTTTTGCAAACGGCTGTTCTCCGTGGATGAACAATTTCAAAAAAACTGTCGTTTTCCGATTCCCGTTTGATTATCGTACCCAGAATTTCAGATTTTTTGCAATGTCAAAAATTAAAAGGTTGGCTGTTCCAGCGACATGGTCGCATAGGCATTCAAAGAAGCATCCGCCCGAACGCCAGCTGCATACGCATAAGAGCCAGCACAGGCAATCATTGCCCCGTTATCTCCACACAGTGAAAGCGGCGGTACAAACAGCTTGCAACCCTGCTTTTCGCAGGCTGCTGCCATGGCAGAGCGAACGCCACTGTTTGCAGAAACCCCGCCAGCAACGGCAATGGTCTGGTAACCCAAATCTTTCGCCGCCTGCATGGTGTGCGTGGTCAGCAATTCAGAAATGGTTTTCTGTACGGAGGCTGCCAAGTCGGCAGTCGGAACGGTCTGCCCCTTTTGGGAGGCATTGTGCAACAGATTCACAACTGCGGTCTTTAAGCCGGAAAAGCTGAAATCATAGGGATTTCCCTCCACTTTCGGACGGGGCAAGTGAAATGCCTCTGGATTGCCCTCCTGTGCAGCGTGGTCAATGTGAATGCCGCCTGGATATGGAAAGCCCATCGCACGGGCTGTTTTATCGAAACATTCACCGGCTGCATCATCCCGTGTTCTGCCGACAATTCGGAATTGGGTATAGGACAGGACTTCTACAATATGGCTGTGTCCGCCACTTGCCACCAGACAAAGATACGGCGGCTTCAATTCCGGATGAGCAATATAATTCGCTGCGATGTGTCCAGCTAAGTGATGTACGGGAACTAATGGCTTTCCGGTTGCCAGTGCCAACCCTTTGGCAAAGTTCACACCAACCAGCAACGCCCCAATCAAACCTGGAGCATACGTAACCGCAATACCGTCTAAATCGGCAAGCGTAACCTGTGCATCGTCCAACGCCTTTTGTACTACAGGCAGGACGTTTTCACAGTGCCGCCGAGAGGCGATTTCCGGTACAACACCGCCATATAACTGATGTTCTTTGACCTGTGATGCAACCACATTGGAACGGATTTTGGTGTAATCCTCCGCCACGCTGGCAGCGGTTTCATCACAGGAACTTTCGATTCCTAAAATGAGCATATGTTCTTCTCCTCATCGTTCTGTATAAGAGATTTGATATTCATACAGACGCATTCTTGCATCTGCATGCACTTTTTGCAATAATTGCGGGCTGGGATGATTGACGCAGAGAATTCCAGATACAGAATGCTTGGAAAATCGTTTGCTCTTCTGAAACCAATCCAAATAAGCAGCGAGCTGTGCATAGGCATCCCCATATCCGCCATCTTTCTTCAACTCAATCACATATAAGTTTCCGTCAGCATCTTCACAGAACAAATCCAGCCGACCGATTGGAATGACGTACTGCCTGCCATATTCGCCATTTCGCCGATAAAGATGCAGCTGTTTCCCGAACACTGGAAATCCAGCTTCGATGCGAGCAGTCAATTCTTCTTCCAATATCCATTCACTGGAAAACTGTTCTGCTTTTTCAAGGGGTTTCTTTTGCAGCCCTGTTTTGGTTTGCTCTGCTGATTCTGCTGATAAAACAATTGATTGCCGATTTTTCGCCGTTTTTGCCCGCTTGACCAGCGATTTAGAAACCGGATATGCTCCGGATTTGATAAAGGAACGTGCGGCTGTTCCATTGCCCATTGCAAGCAGAACCCGCACATAATTATTCGCTGCACAGGATAAATCCAATTCCTTTTCCAGACAAAATTCCAGCAATTCTTTCGCTTCCGCATATCGTTTTTGCTGATAAAAGCTATATGCCAGATTATTATTTGCAAATGGATAGTCCCATTCCAATTCCAAGCAGTTCCGATAATAGGCTTCTTCTTGTTCCCAGTCTTTTTCTTTCCCATATGCCCAGCCAATTTGAAAATTGATGCAGGCTTTTGTGAATAGACAGGGCTGTTCTTCGATGGTTTCCAGACAGGCGATTTGATTCTTCCAGCGTTTCATCCTGCCATAAGTCATTCCAAGCAGTTCATGGGCAATCACAGAATCCGAATGGCTTTGCAAAAAGCCAGTCAGCAGCAAACATTTTTCTTCCTCTGTAGCAGCGAAATAATAATCCCGAACCAGTTCGGCATGTTCAATGACAAGTTGCTCTGCACCGGACTGTTTCAGCTGCAATACAACCATCTGCCAGAAACCGGGAAATGCATTTTTAAACGGAACGATATAACAATAAGCCAGTTCCTGCAAGTTATACGGTTCTTCTTCTGCATTGCTCTTCATCACAGTTCGAACCAGCCGCAAGCTCTTTTCATACTGTCCTTTGAAAAAACAAGCGACTGCCTGAAAATAAGGATTCCCTAGAATCTTTTCTGTATTCCGAAAAAACAACTGCACTGATGTTTCTTTTAAAAAATTTTTTCTATTTTCTGAATATTCCAAATAATCTAATGTAATAAAAGCCAGTAAAACATTATTAAACCAGATTCGAATTTGTTCAATGTCTGGATGTGCCTGCATGGTATCCAATTTGTCTGCAACTTCTGTCACCGACATCTCTGCTGGAAATTCTCGCTTTATCAATTCCTGCAACGCTGCTTCTGTCATAGAATCCCCTTTTTTAGTCAAGTATCCATTCGAGTCATTTCTTGCAAGGCGAGATTCCGGTAAGTCAAATCCTCCCGTACAGAAAACCCCTGCTTTTCCCAGAATGCATTGCCGCTTTGATTGCGGGAAAATACCACCAATGCCATCTTTGCAATGCCGATTTTCTGCACGGCGTTTATTGCTGCCTGCACCAGCTGCGAACCAATGCCTTGCTTTTGCCGTTCTGGTGCAACTGCGGTATGATAGATGTAGGCTCGTCTGCCATCACTTCCCACCAAAATCGCCCCAATGATAGCCGTTTCTTCCACGGCAACCAGACAGGTTTCCGGATTTCGCTGCAAAAACCGTTCAATTCCGGAACGGGAATCATCGACATCATTCAACCCCATACCCGAACAGGATTTCCACAGGGCAAAAACTGCATCATAATCTTCCATCTGCATGGTTCGGATTTGCATGGCACTTTCCCTCCTCATTTGTATGCTTGTATCCTATTTTTTCTTAATATTCGTAGTCAATGCACGCCCGTGCTTCCCGAAGCGGCTTGATAAACTGTCCAAAAGCAACATGTGCCGGATGTACCTGATAAGTGTTCAGGTCGTCCATCGTTTCAAAGTCACAAATCAAGGCAAATTCATAATTGGTCGGGTCAGCAGACGGGCTGTTCAGCCGTACCTCCAACTTCTTCAGCTGCGGAATCTGTGCCGGCAGCTGTTCTGCCTTTTCCTTTGCAGCCGCTGCATTTTCCATTGCCGTCTTTCCGTTTGCCTCTGCCTGAAATTTGAACATTACAATATGCTTCATCATAATTATCATCTCATCCTTTTTTATATCATTAAAATTCACTGGTTTATCAAGAAAGCGATTTCCGCAGATAAACCATATCATCTAACAAAACGCCATCTTCTATCATCGGATGGTCATAATGTTCTAAAAAGAAATGTGGAATCCGGCGATACGGCACAAATCCACATTTTTGATAAAACGGGATGGTTTTTGGGCTATCTCCCGTTCCCAGAATCAGCCATTCTGCTGTTCCTGCCAGCTGTTGTTCTAAGAATTGCAAGAATTTGCGTCCATAACCCTTTCCCTGCTCCGAAACGGCAACTGCTAAATTTTTCACTTCCCATTCTGTTTCAGAAGCCCGTAAAATCACGCAAACTGCAATGGGATTGCCTGCTTTTTGCATCACATAAAGTGTCCCCTGCTCTAGATAGCGGTCAATCATGGATTCCTGTTCATCACCCAGCAGCAACAAGGGCAAGTATTGCTTTTTCTGTTCTGAAACTTGTTGTATCTCAATCAATTTAGCACCTGCCCTCTCTGAAAAATAACCGTTCGGAATACTTTTATTGTAGCGTAGTGTCCTGCATTTGTCAACCGTCTTTTCTCGTTCTTTGCGTTTTGAAAAGAAATATGCGATTTAATTTTACCATAGATTTTAAATTTTGTATCGTTTTTTTTTTGAAACAGTGTTATACTAAAATGATACTGGGTGTTTCTGCTGTAAAAAACAGATAGCCCCATCATCAAACCAGTTCGCTCAGCAACCCAAGCGAACCAATATGGAGGAAATTATGCGACTATTAGCAATTGACGGAAACAGTATTATGAACCGTGCCTTTTATGGCATTCGCCTGCTTTCCAACCACAAGGGAATTTATACGAATGCGATTTTTGGCTTTATGAATATTTATTTAAAGCACGTCACCGCATTACAGCCGGATGCCATCGCTGTTGCATTTGATGTTCACACACCAACCTTCCGCCATCAGAAAGTATCATCCTACAAAGCAAACCGGAAAGGCATGCCGGAAGAACTGGCAATGCAGATGCCGTATCTGAAAAAACTGCTGACCCTGCTGGGTGTGCAGATTGTGGAATGTCCTGGCTATGAAGCGGACGATGTTCTCGGCACACTCGCTCAGGCAATGGAAGAACAGGGAAACGACTGCACCATTCTCAGCGGTGACCGGGATACCTTACAGCTCATCACCGACCATGTAACCGTTCGACTCGTCACCAATCGGGAAGATATTGATTACACCGTACAGCGGTTTCGGGAGGAATACGGCTTTTATCCCATCTCTATGATTGATTTGAAGGCACTCATGGGCGATGCCTCCGATAATATTTCTGGGGTTTCCGGAATTGGCCCAAAAACTGCGTCTACGCTGATTCGCAGTTGGGGCACTGTGGAAAACGTCTATGACCACATTCATCAGCTGAATGTCAGCAAAATGGCAATTCAAAAACTGATTGCCGGACAGGAATCTGCAATGGAAAGCAAATGGCTGGCAACGATTGTAAAAGATGCCCCCGTTCCGACAGAATTGCAACACTATCTGCCAAAGCCGATTCATGCCAGAGAAGTGCGAGATTTGCTGATGGAACTGGAAATGGTGAAGTTACTGGATAAATTGCATCTGGAAGCAGCTGCTGACCAGTTGGAAGAAGAACCGCTCTCCTGTGCCATAACGCCATCCATTGCCATTCAACAACAACCCCTGACCGATACCCTGTTTCAACAGTGGAAAACCGACCTGCCAACACTCTGCTATGAACTGAACCTTCCAGAACATCGCCTGCAAGTCCTACAGGAACAGACCATCTATGAAACCACAGATGAAGCTTTGATTGTTGCATTCTTGGGCAGTGTCATTCCAAAGCGAACCTTTGGTGCAAAGCCGCATTATCGCTACATGATGCAGCAGGGAACAGCCCTGAACAATCTCGTTGCAGATGGTGAAATTGCTGCCTATCTGCTGAACCCGGCTTCTTCTGAATATACAGTTGCCCGTCTGAGTGTCACCTACCACGTTCTCTATGATACAGCTCTGGAAGATTTGGCGGCATTGGTTGCCCTGCCAGCACTCTGTGATGCGATGGAACAGGAAATTCAGGAACAGAACATGACCGACTTGTATCAAATGGAACTGGAATTGACCCGTGTTCTGGCAGAAATGGAACAGGCTGGTGTTTTGGTTGATGTAGACGGGCTGGAAACATTCGGCAAATACCTCAGCGAACAGATGGAAGAATTACAGCAAATGGTCTATGATGAAGCTGGACATTCTTTCAAAATCGGCTCTCCAAAACAGCTGGGAGATGTGCTTTTCGGCGAACAAAAATTGCCGCATGGCAAAAAGACCAAGACGGGTTATTCCACCAATGCAGAAATTTTGGAATCCCTGCGAGAAGAATACCCGATTGTCGACCACGTTTTGAAGTGGCGGCAGGTTTCCAAGTTGAAATCGACGTACATTGACGGGTTAAAGAAAACAATTGCCGCAGATGGCAGAATCCACACTTGTTTCAAACAGACAGAAACCCGAACTGGTAGAATCTCTTCCATTGAACCAAATATGCAAAACATTCCGGTTCGGACAGAACTCGGCAGCAATATGCGGAAGTTCTTCGTTGCTGGTGCTGGCAATGTCCTGTTGGATGCCGATTACAGCCAGATTGAATTGCGAATTTTGGCGAATCTCTGCGGTGACACTGCTATGCAAGAGGCATTCTTACACGGTGCAGATATTCACACGGCAACCGCTGCACAGGTCTTTGATTTGCCGCCGGAAATGGTCACAGATTCCATGCGGAGTGCTGCAAAAGCCGTGAACTTTGGCATTATTTACGGTATTGGTGCATTCTCGCTTTCCAAGGATATTCACGTTTCTGTCGCACAGGCAGACCAGTATATCAAAAATTATCTTGCTCGTTACCCACGTGTTGCAGCATTCATGGAAGAAACGGTGGAACATGCCAAGGAACTGGGCTATGTCAGCACCTATTTCAAGCGGAGAAGACCTGTTCCGGAACTGCGGCAGTCCAATAAGATGATTCAGGCATCTGGAAAACGTATTGCCATGAATACCCCGATTCAGGGAACGGCTGCTGACATCATTAAAATTGCTATGATTCACGTTTCCAATCGGTTGCAGGAAGAATGCCCAGCTGCAAAGCTGATTTTACAGGTACACGATGAACTGATTGTGGAAGTTCCCGAACAGCAGGCAGACCTTGCTGCACAGATTCTGAAAGAAGAAATGGAACACGTTGTGCAGTTTGCCGTTCCGCTGACCGTGGAAGTAAAGAAGGGAAAAAGCTGGTATGATGCAAAAGGTTAAGATTCTCCCGTTCTCGCAGGAGCAGCTGCCCGCAGCGGCTGCCCTTGCACAACGTTGTTTCCCTGACCCGTGGTCGCTTGCCCTGTTTGAGGCTGCCTTTTCACAGCCAAACACCACCCTCTTTGCTGCAATGGCAGGCGATACGCTGGCAGGCTACTTGATTTTACAGCGGCTCGGCGATGAAGAAAGTGTAGATGATATTGCTGTTGCTCCGGAATTTCGGCGACAGGGAATCGCTCAACAGCTGCTGGAAACGGCACACGCACAATTTCCAACCTGTCCGTTTCTGTTGGAAGTACGGGAACATAATACCGCAGCACTTGCCCTCTATCAAAAATTGGGCTATCAGCAAGTCGGTTTCCGGAAACGCTATTATACCAATCCGAACGAAGGTGCGGTACTGATGACCCGACCCCCACAATAAAAGGAGGAACTCCATGCAACAAACCATCAAACTGGGAAATTTGACGCTGCCCCGTACCGCTGGACTTGCCCCTATGGCTGGCGTTGCCGATCGTGCTTACCGGATTCTCTGCAAGGAACATCAAGCTGCTCTGCTGGTCAGCGAAATGATTTCTGCAAAAGGGCTTTGCTACGGCGACCCGAAAACTGCTCAGTTCTGCACGATTACAGATGCAGAACGCCCGATGGGCTTGCAGCTGTTCGGCAGCGAACCGGATTTCATGGCAAAAGCAGTTCAAATTGTCCTGCCCTATCAGCCGGACTGGATTGATATTAACATGGGTTGTCCGGTTCATAAAGTCATTACAACCGGCTCTGGTTCAGCACTGATGCAGAAACCAGACCTCGCAGCAGATTTGGTACGGGCAGCGGTTTCTGTTTCACCCGTTCCGATTACCGTCAAGTTCCGGGCTGGCTGGGATGATAACGACCGCAATGCGGTTTCCTTCGCCAAAAAAATGGAACAAGCTGGAGTGGCAGCAGTTGCCGTTCATGGCAGAACCAAAGCACAGCTTTACTCCGGAAAAGCTGACTGGGAAATCATCCGGCAGGTGAAAGAATCCGTTTCCATTCCTGTTTTCGGAAACGGAGATGTGACCGATGCGGCAAGCTGCTTGAAGATGTATGAACAGACGGGCTGCGATTTGGTGCTAGTCGGCAGGGGCAGCTATGGAAACCCGTTTATTTTTTCTGAAATTGCAGCGGCAATGGCTGGAACGCCTTACCAAAAGCCGACCCTCTCTGAAAAAATGGACACCATGCTCTATCATATCCGCCTGATTTTGCAACTTGCTGATGGAAAGCCACCGGAACTTGCCATTCGAGAGGCTCGCAAACACGCTGCTTGGTATATCAGCGGTTTACATGGAGCAGCTGCCTTTCGGGCAAGATGTTATCAGCTGCAATCTTATGCAGAGGCGGAACAGCTGGCGGCAGATGTCAAGGAGGCGAATCCAGAGTGAAACGCTACCCATCCAAACCAAAGCCAATGCCAACATCCACTTCTTTTGATATTCGCCCCCGTCATGTTGTCACCATTGACTTGCACGGGCTTTCTGTTGCAGAGGCACGGGCAAAGCTGAAACAAGTCTTGGAACATTGCCCGAAAACCGTCACAGAAGTGGAAGTGATTCACGGCTATCACAGTGGGCAAGCCCTGCAAAAACTGGTGCGAAAAGATTTCAAACACGCTCGGATTGCTTCCCGTAGTTTCGGGCTGCAAAACGGCATTACCAACTACATCTTAAAGTGAGGGATTGATGATGACCCTATCCATTCGGACGCTGCTCTATGATGTTCTGCTGCTGTTGGAACTTGGCTTGTTCTTCCTATTTTTTGCACCGCTCTTTCTGCGGATTTTCAACGCTGGAAATCTGTTCGGCATGGCGGTTTCAGCAATTTGTTTTCTACTGACGCTCTTTCACCGCCCTTTCGGGCAGCTGCTTTCCCGTATCTGGGGCAACCTCTGCGGAAAGTGCGTGTTGAGCATTCTTGCCCTGCTCCTGACCGCTGGCATTGCATTTGCTGGATTCTGTTCCATCAAGATGGTGCAATATTATCAGAATCCCCCACAAACACCCTGCACTGTGGTTGTTTTAGGCTGCAAAGTCAAGGGGACTGTTCCCAGTCTGATGCTGCAACGGCGACTAGAGGCAGCAAAGGACTACTTACAACAGCACCCCGATATTCCCTGCATTGTTTCCGGCGGAAAGGGAACGGGCGAGGACATCTCCGAAGCACAGGCGATGAAAACCTACCTGACCGCTGCCGGCATTGCAGCAGACCGGATTCTCATGGAAGACCGTTCCACCGATACCCATGAAAACTTGCTGTTCAGCAAACAGATTCTGGAGCAACAAGGGCTGCCCAACCGGATTACCATTCTCACGGATGGCTTTCATCAATACCGTGCCCACCGCATGGCGACAGAACTGGGGCTGGAAAGCTGGTCGGTCAGCGGGAAAACCAGACGCATTCTCATCCCAACTTACTGGGTACGGGAATGGATGGCATTATTCGAGCAATTTCTCGGCATGGCGTAAAAATTCCTATATTTTTATGCGTTTCATTCTGGGCATTTGGTAAAAATCAAGTAAAAAGTAACATTCCACCCTTGCTATTCGAGCAAAACTTTGCTATAATAGAAAGGGTGTTGTCAACACCAATCAAAAATAGTTTGGAGGAATCAGTGATGCGAGCGGATCCTTATCCCCGACGATGGATGCAAGATCAAAAATAAGATTGCAAAGGAGAAGCCGCATCTTTTCAACGGTTCTGCCTTTGCGGAAAGGCGGAATCGTTTTGATTTCTTACTATAAAACCGTGCAAAATCATCTGGTAGAATGCAGTACACCAGAGCCTGGCAGCTGGGTTTCTGTCGTTGACCCAACGGCACAGGAACGAAAAATGCTGATTGAAGAATTTGGTCTGGATAGCGACTTCATCAAGTCCGCACTCGATGAAGAAGAATCCTCTCGTGTGGAACGAGAAGACACCCAGACCCTGATTATCATTGACACTGCTGTTTCAGAGATTGAAAAAAATGATACACTGGTGTTCTACACCATGCCAATGAGCATTATCATCAAAGACCAGTTGGTTTTTACGATTTCTCTGCGAAACAACAAGGTGATTGAAGACCTGATCGACGGACGGCTTCGGAATATTCAGACCAGTTTCCGGACACAATTCGTCTTGCGGCTGATCATGCAGCTGACTTCTACTTATCTGGTCTATCTGAAACAAATCGACAAGGCTTCCAACACCTTGGAACGGGAACTGCGAAAGGCAGTCAAGAACAAACAGCTGCTGCAAATGATGGAGCTGGAAAAATCTCTGGTCTATTTTTCCACCTCTCTCAAATCCAATGATGCAACCATGAATAAAATTCTGCGTGGGAAACTGATGAAACTCTATGAGGACGACCAAGACTTATTGGAAGATGTTCTGATTGAGTTAAAACAGGCGGAAGAAATGGCAAGCATTTATTCCAGCATTCTTGCCAACATGGTGGATGCGTGCAGTTCCGTCATCTCTAACAACGTCAACATGGTGATGTGGCAGTTGACCATTGTCACCATCATTCTGGCAATCCCAACGATGGTATTTAGCTTTTACGGGATGAATACGCTGGACTTGCCGTTTGCGGAACATACGTGGTTTCCAACTGTCGTTTCAATTGTGGCAACCCTGCTCACAGCATTGATTTTGCTGAAGTACAAGAAAAAATAAAAAAGCAGACCCTCGTCCCAATAGACGGCGGTCTGCTTTCCCCATACACAGAAGAGATGGTTATACTTTCGGTTCTTCTTTTTGTTCCGGAGATACCTGCAAGGCGATTTTTGTAACAGATTGGTTGTCGGTTTCCAGAACCTGAAACTGAAATGTTCCAACCTGAACCGTTTCCCCTACTTCCGGAATATGCCCCAACAGTTCTGTGACCCATCCGCCGACGGAGGTTGACGCTGCCTCTGGCATCTGGGACGGAATATCTTCTTCGTCCAATGCATCCTCGATAGAGATGATTGGATATTTCTCACATAATGCAGCCCAGTGCTCGATCAGTTCTTCTGCTGTATATTCTGTTCCTGCTTTTGGCAGTTTGTAATATCCTTTACCTTTTTCACTCTTCCATTCTGAAGATGCAGCGTCCATAGCGATCTTGAAGTCTTTTCCTGGTTCGTATCCTGCTTTTTTCACTGCTTCTAAGATTGTTTCGATGGCTTCTTCATCTGATTTTAATGCTGGCGCAAATCCACCTTCATCACCTACGGATGTAGCAAGTCCTCTTTCTTTTAAGATTGCTGCTAATGCATGGAATACTTCAGCACACCATCTTAAACATTCTTTGAATGATGGAGCTCCAACTGGCATGATCATGAATTCCTGTACATCAAGTCCTGATGATAATGCATGACATCCACCATTTACGATATTCATCATTGGTACTGGAAGTCTGTTTCCTGATACTCCACCTAAGAATCTGTATAGAGGTACTTCAAGAGATGTAGCTGCTGCTCTTGCTGCTGCGATCGATACAGCTAAGATTGCATTTGCTCCAAAGTTTGATTTATCAGCTGTTCCGTCTGCATCGATCATTGCTTTGTCTACTGCATATGTATCAGAAGCATCTAATCCGATGATTGCTTCACTGATCTTTGTATTGATATTTTCTACGGCTTTTGTAACACCTTTTCCTAAATATCTTTCTTTATCTCCGTCTCTTAATTCTAGTGCTTCAAATTCTCCTGTAGATGCACCACTTGGAGCTGTTCCTCTTGCAACTGTTCCATCAACTAATGTAATCTCAGCTTCTACGGTTGGATTTCCTCTGGAATCTAGGATTTCTCTTCCGACTACTTTTTCAATTTCTAAATAATTCATTTTCGATTGTGACTCCTTTCCCTATACATAGCAGTACTCCTCGCTGGAAGAAGGGTAAGCTTCCAGTTTGAGATCGTTTTGTTGCAGGTGTTGATCTCAATCGAGGAGTCCACATGATTCATTCACGTTTTTAGTTAGTGTTGTCTAACTGGTATTTATGATACTAGATTTTGGCGGAAAAATCAATGGGGATATATGATAATAATTATCATATATCCCCTGGTTGATTATTTGCTTAATTTTTTGATCAGCTCTTTTTTCGTTGTATTGTTATATGCCCATACACCTACATCATTTTTCGTTGCACTTCTATATTGTTTTTCTGAAATATATGTCAACTTTCCTTTTTCCTTTTTGCTATATATTTCTTTATCAATGACTCTATGTACTGTTTTTTCTGATTCTTCTAAATCTGTTGTAACTTTATTTCCATCCTCATCTTCGAAATGTCCTTCACGTTCAAAGAAATATGATGCTTTTTTTACAATTTTCTTTCCATCATACTTATAAATATCATATTTTGCCATTCCAGAACCATTTTCACTAAATCCTGAATACTGTAAGCTTACAATTGTTTTCTGTTTTTTATTATATGCAATTGCCTTATCCGATGTTGACCAGATTTTCTTTACTTTTCCTTTATTGTATGTATAAATATTTAAATTTCTAGCTTTGCCTTTTGCATTACGATTTGAATTCACAGTGACCAGTTCTTTTGTTCCGCCTCCTGTTACTTCAATCAATGAATAGCTTGTAAATTTGGCTACTTTGTTTTTCTTGATTGCTTGTGCATAGGCTTTGTTCGCTTTTTTCTGCGTTGCTTTTGATGCAGCCGATACATGTACCTGAGTTGGAACTAGTGTTGTTGCCATTAATGCTGTGATTGCTAGAGTTGTTAATTTTTTTGTCAGATTTTTTAATTCCATTGAAATTTCCTCCTATCTTATTCTGTTACAATATGATATCCATAATCAGATAACATTTGTTGTGTTCCTAATGGTACATAAACCGACATTTTTTCTGCATTAAATATACCAGAACCACTTCTTGCTTTTGAAATATGGCTTAGCATATCTTTTGCCGCTATATTTCTAAGAAATTAAGTTTTCCAAACCAAATCATTAGAAAAAGCCTTCCAATAGATTTCTCCATTGAAAGGCTCTGTATATTCTTCGTATCTTCCGTAACGTATGATTAACGTTTTGAGAACTGTGGTGCACGACGTGCTTTGCGAAGACCTGGTTTCTTTCTTTCTTTCATTCTTGGATCTCTTGTTAAGAATCCAGCTTTCTTTAATGTTGAACGGAATTCTCCATCAACCTGTAATAAAGCTCTGGAAATACCATGACGGATTGCTCCAGCCTGTCCTGTAAATCCACCACCATGAACGTTTACTAATACATCATATTTGTCAATTGTATCTGTTGCAACTAATGGCTGACGTACAACTACTTTTAATGTTTCTAATCCAAGATATTCATCAATATCTCTTTTGTTGATTGTGATTTTTCCTGTTCCAGGTACTAAATATACTCTGGCAACACTGTGTTTTCTTCTACCAGTTCCGTAATATTTTGCTGTAGCCACTGCTTCTTCCTCCTTCAAAAATTAATACTTGATCTCTAATGCTTTTGGCTGCTGAGCTGCATGATTGTGCTCTGCACCTGCATATACGTGAAGTTTCTTAATCATCTGTCTTCCTAAAGGTCCTTTTGGAAGCATTCCTTTAACTGCAAGATAGATTACGTCTTCAGGTTTTTTAGCTAATTTTTCTTTTAATGTCTGTTCTTTCATTCCACCAACATAGTCTGAATGATGATAGTAGATCTTCTGGTCTAATTTCTTACCAGTTACTTTAATCTTCTCAGCGTTGATAACGATCACGTTATCTCCTGTATCGATATGTGGTGTATAAGTTGGTTTGTTTTTACCTCTTAAGATTGTTGCGATCTCAGATGCTAAACGTCCTAATGTATGTCCTGTAGCATCAACTACATACCATTCTCTTTCAATTGTTGATGGGCTGGCCATAAAACTTTTCATGGTGTTCCTCCTTAAAATTTCTATCAATCATATGTGTCTATATTAAATACTCCCACCGGGGCATTGGGGTAGTATTCTCTCGCATGTCACAGTTTCTTATTATATAATACGCAGCCGGGTGTGTCAAGATTTTTTCTCGTTGTTTTTGATAATTTTTTGATGTTATCCACAAGATGGTCTTGATTTCAAAATTTTATCCACAATATATGGGTATATTATGTCCGTATATGTTAAAACATTGTTGATAAATCTCAATGTCAAATAAGATATGCTACAATCGGCAGCGTTATGATCGATAACAGTGTTGTCAGTACAATTCCTCTGCTGCAGATCGAACTGTCTAATCCATAATCGATTGCCATCATCACTGCCATGCTTCCATTTGGCATTCCAAACATTAATACCATGATCCCAGAGAGAACAGGATCTAAATGAAACAGCCGGATCGCAAATGCTGCGATCATTGGGATCACCAGCATCTTTAAAAATGTAAACTGATACATCTTGATGTCTTTGAAAACTTCGATCAGCGGCATCTTCGCTAAAGATACCCCGGTAATGATCATGGAGAGTGGGATTGCTGCATTTCCTAAGTATTGTACAAAACTTACCGCAGGTGCTGGTGCGTCGATCTGAAATGCAAAAATCAATAACGCAGCCAGACATGCGACCATTCCTGGATTGATCATCTTTTTCCAGTGGAATATGATCTTAGCTTTTTGTCCTGTCTGCATGGCACGTTCTTTCTCAAAAAGATAAATTCCATAGGTGTAAAAGAGAATATTATATACCAGTGTATACAGTGCTACATAAAAAATAGCTCCTCTACCGTATAATTCTTCAATGATCGGAATCCCCATAAATCCAAGATTCGAAAAGATCAGCATCACTGCATAGATATTTCTTTCATCTTTTTTTACACCTAGAATACGAACAAATGCCGGACTGATCAGGATCAATACCACAAATAAGCTCACTGCAAGGATCAGGTCCATGATCACAAGATTCCAGTTTCCATTTCCAACGGAACCGATCACGCCAGATATGATCAATGCAGGATTAAATATATTTACGATCAGTCCTGATATCTGTGAACTTGTATCATCACTGATCCATTTTTTCTTATAACTTAGGTATCCGATCAGCATAAAACCAAACAATACTAACAATTTCTGAAATATGATAAAGCTATTCTGCATTCTCGCGGTCCTCCGGATATTCGATCTGAATTAATGTCAAGCCTTTTGCTGGAAGTTTTGGTCCTGGTGTAACTCTTTCTTTGGATGCTAAGATTTCTTTGACCCATTGTGGTTCTTGTTTTCCTCTTCCGACCTCTAAAAGCGTTCCTGCCATTAAACGTACCATATTATAGAGAAAACCACTTCCTGTGACTCTCATTGTGATATATCTGCCATTTTGTGTCACATCACATTCGTAAATCTCTCTGACATAGGATGTAACCTGTGCTTTACTGCTGCACATACTGATAAAACAGTGTTCCCCTAAGAAATAAGAAGCTGCTTCTTTCATTTTCTCCACATCAAGTGGTACATATACAAAATGATGATGTCTGCTTGTCACGGGATTATCGTATCTTGCATTGTAAAAGGTATATTCATATGTCTTTCTTGTATCCTGAAACCTTGGATGGTAGTCTAATGGCACTTCTTTGGAGTCCTGAATAATGATATCTTCTGGTAGTCTTGCATTTAATGCTTTTGCCATCTTCTCTCCCGGAATACGGCTTTCTGTGTCGAATACAGCTACATTTCCTAATGCGTGGACTCCTGAATCCGTTCTGCTGGCTCCGATCACTTTGATGTCTTCTCCTGTCAGTTCTGATATATGCTTATTTAAGACACCTTCGACTGTAATCTCGTTTGGCTGTACCTGCCATCCACAATAACCAGTTCCATCATAGGCTACGATTAATTTTACTCGTTTCATCGTATCTTACCTCCATGGACTGAAAAAGGATAAATAGATCATCACTGCTAAAAATACAAACAGGACGATATACGCTATTTTATCTCTTTTCTCGTATTTTAATGGTTTTAATTTAGTTCTTCCAACACCGCCATGGTAACAACGGGATTCCATTGCCATTGCAAGGTCATTCGCTCTTCGGATTGCTGCTACAAACAGTGGTACTATAATTGGAACCATGCTTTTTACTCGTTTTAAGAGACCTCCGGATTCAAAGTCGATTCCTCTGGCTGTCTGGGCTTTCATGATCTTTTCTAATTCTTCTGTTAAGATTGGAATAAATCTCAGTGCGATTGACATCATCATAGCAATCTCATGTACTGGTACTCCGACTTTATTTAAAAATCCCAGTGATTTGTCTAGTCCGTCTGTCAGTTCATTTGGTGTTGTTGTAAATGTCAGTAAAGACGTTCCTAATACCAGCATGATCAGACGGCTTCCCAGATAAATAGTTGTCCTGATCCCTTCTGCAGAAATTGATATGATCCAGAACTGGATCACTGGTTTTCCTGGAATAAATAACATATTGATCATTACAGAGAATAATAAGATCACTGCAATTGCTTTTAATCCTCTTAAAATATATTTTACAGGTACCTTTGAAATCTTGATCGTTATGATCAAAAATAATAGTGACATCACATAAGTTGCAGGTGCTTTATGCATAAATAATGTAATGACGTAGATCAAGACTGCAAATAATTTCACTCTCGGATCGAATCTGTGGATCAGAGAGTCTTCTTTATAATATTGTCCAATTGTTATATCCTTGAGCATTTTATTTTCCTCTCAGTCCTTTTAGTCCTTCTAAAATTGCTTCTTTTGTTTCTTCTAATGTCAATAAATCCCTCTGGATTGGGAACCCTCTGTCTGCGAGTTCTTCACATACTTGACGATAAAACGGTACAGCAAGTCCTGCTTCTTCTAGTTCTTTCTTGTGAGAGAATACTTCTTTTTTATCTCCTTCATACATGACCTGTCCGCCATTCATAACGATCACACGCTGTGCATAGTCTGCAACATCTTCCATACTGTGTGATACCAGAATGATCGTGATCTTCTTTTCTTCATGGAGTTTCTTTAACAGATTTAAGATCTGATCTTTTCCGACCGGATCAAGTCCTGCTGTTGGTTCATCCAATATAAAATATTCTGGCTCCATTGCAAGAATCCCTGCGATTGCTACTCTTCGCTTCTGTCCGCCAGATAATTCAAATGGCGATTTTTGATATAATTTCTCTGGTAATCCAACATCTTTTAAACATTTGACAGCAATCTCTGTTGCTTCTTCTTTTGTCTTTCCAAAGTTCATTGGTCCAAAACATACATCATCTAAAATCGTTGTCTCAAATAGCTGATGTTCTGGATACTGGAAACATATACCGACTCTTCCACGTAATTCTCGTAATGGGTATCCTTCTGAATATATATCTTCATCATCGAAATATATTGTTCCAGACGTTGGTTTGATCAATCCATTTAGATGCTGGATCAATGTTGATTTTCCAGAACCTGTGTGTCCGATCACTGCAATGAATTCTTCTTTTTTTATTTCTAAGTTTATATCTTTTAATGCGTAATTCTTCTTGCTAGAATTATCTTCATATGCGTAACTTACATGTTCTAAACGAATTGACATAATTCCTCCACCAGCTCTTCCTTTGTTGTTATCGTATCTGACAAGTTAACACCTTCTTTTTTTAGTTCCCATGCAAGTTCTGTTGCGTACGGAACTTCCAGACCTAATGTTTTCATCTCATCAACTCTTGAAAAGATCTCTTTTGGTTTTCCATCCATGATGATCTTTCCTTGATCCATCACGATGATACGATCTGCTAAGATTACTTCTTCCATATGATGTGTTACCATAAGGATCGTAATATTCTTTTCTTTATTCAATGCTTTCACAAGAGATAAAACATGTCTGCGGCCTTCTGGATCTAGCATGGCTGTTGGTTCGTCTAATACGATACATTCTGGTTCCATTGCCATGATCCCTGCGATCGCTACTCTCTGTTTCTGTCCGCCAGAAAGATGATTGGGACTTGCTTCTTTATATGCGATCATTCCCACACCTGTAAGAGCCGCTGTGATCCTTGTCCAGATATCTTTGGAAGCTATTCCGAGGTTTTCTGGACCGAAGGCTGTGTCTTCTTCTACCGTTGTTCCTACGATCTGGTTATCTGGATTCTGAAATACGATTCCTGCACTCTGTCTGACTTTTAAGAGAGTACTTTCATCTTTTGTATCCATTCCTTTGATATATACTGTGCCTTCTGTCGGCATCAAAAGTCCATTGATGTGCTTCGCAAGCGATGATTTCCCGGAACCATTCTTTCCAAGGATTGCTACGAATTCACCTTTCTCAACATTGATGTCAATATGATCGATTGCTGCAATCTCTTGTTTGTCTTCTTCTGTATCTCCATAGGTCACATATTTGTGAACTAAGTCTTTTATTTTCAATATGGACATAATATTCTCCTATCTGATCCGTAATAAGGATAGTATACTATTTCCCATAAAAAAAGAAAAGTCTTATCCCAGTTGTTCCGGAATAAGACCTCTTTGTTGTTGTCGATTTGGAATTTAAATAATATAGTCAGTATTGAACTGTTGATTAAACTAATTCAAGTACTACTTTTAATGCTGCATCACCTTTACGCTGACCAATCTTAACGATTCTTGTGTAACCACCGTTAC
>ENA-OROL01001480-OROL01001480.1-human-gut-metagenome-genome-assembly--contig:-NODE-1480-length-19140-cov-2.736652_pt1 | contig 19140 bp, 14 predicted proteins | sample MGYA00242128_ERZ509048 | MGnify/ENA primary metagenome ERZ509048 (study PRJEB26280, sample SAMEA2338750) | human gut metagenome | biome: human gut; feature: human-associated habitat; material: faeces...
CGTTTACCGGAGGGAGAGTCATTGTTACCGGAGTCAATCTCACGACTACGCAGCGTGACGATTTGGTCCAGGCATTCAAAGCAAAGTTTGGAAGCCAAACAACCCTTGAGTTTCAAGGGACAATCGCGGGCGTTTCACATGATGATAAATTAACCGTCGCAAAAACCAATGAGCTTTATGACAATGTCGCATCTCTTAGAGACGTGACAATCCTGAGCCACAATTTGGAGGGCGAAGGTAAAGCTGTAGAAATCGGCGAAAACGGCGTCAAGCACTCGGCCGGATTCAAAGGCATCAACGAAGCAGCCTCTATTAGCGTTAAAGACGGCAAGACTCTTGAACTTGTCGGTGAAAAAGGCGAGAACACAAACTTCGTCATGACAGCCGTTAATACTGTCGTTGACGGACTTTCCAAACTTGTGTTCGGCTCCAAGGGTTTAAACGAAACCTATTCCGGAAAGGCTGCTGAGGTACAGCTGACCGAGACAAACGCTTCCCTGCTCGCTGCTGCCGGTATGTATGAAGTCCAAAAAGTTTCCGGCTCGGGATCGGTGGAAGTTGCCCAGGGCGCAAAGCTTGCCGTAAACGGCGCAGAACATAGCGGTGATCTGAATGTTGAAGGGAACCTAAGTGTTAAAGGAGACGCAAACTTTGGTCATGCACAGTTAGCGTCCGGCTCCGTTTTGGATAACTCCTCTGCCCTCCACTTTGCCTCTATCGCAGAGACGAACGGCGCTGTTTACAACCAGACCGGAGGCTCTATTCAGTCCGACTCAGGCTGGTTTGAGAACGTCACACTGAATATTAGCGGCGGCCGCTTAGACGGTTCCCTGATTAAAGATTCAGACGGCAATGCTGCCGGTCTGGGAAACAATACAATCAATATCAGCGGCTCCGGCAAAAACCCGATTATCGTCACGACTGATCCGGCTGAAAGTAAAAGAGGATGGAAGGATCATTTGACGGTTGTCTATGCCCCTGAATTGACGAGCGAAACTAAGGTCAATGTTTTTGAAGGCGGTGTACTGCAAGCAGACAAACTAAGTTTTGACGGTACCACTGAAAATTCTGTTGTCCTTGCCGGCGGTGCACTCGAAACCAAGCTCGATCAAGTATTCAACGACGTGAAGCGTGACTTGCTCACCATCGACGGGACAGACTCCAGCGGACAAATTGGGGTTCCGACGCACGTATTGGGTGCAACCAGTGTCGGCTCGTTGAAGGAGGACGTTAAAACTGCTGTTCAGGGCGGCAGCGGCCTTGTCGTTTTCAACGATGAATACCTGAAGATGAGCGGTGTCGTTCAGGCCATGCAGCACTTTGCTGCGGAAGCGGAAAATCCCGGAGCAATCAATCCTGATGATCCCAGCTCCCCGGCCGATACGTCCGGCGCGCTCTATTTAGCCTTTACCGGTCAGGTTGACGGAAAACTGACGGTTGATTTAGCAAATCAGTTTGACACCGAGCAAACCGAAGGAGGCGCTTTAACCGGCGTCGTCTTGAGTCACACCAAGCTGTATAACGAATCTGCCGGGGATCCAGACGGAAAAAATAAAGACTTGGTTATCGGCTTTAATGAACACAATCACGAGAACTCAAACGTTATTGATGTCAATAACGGCATCGGGTTCCTCAGTGTCGAAGGCGCAAACGAAGTCCATATTGAAAACGGCAAAGAGTTTTCTTTGGTCGGCCATCACGATGATGACGATATAAGAACCGATGAAGAGCGCAACAATGTCCATAGTGTGCCGGACAGCGTCTTATTTAATGAAAATACAGCATTAATTAAGAATGATAATAATGACGGCGGTCATGTTGAAGTCTCGGGCAAATTTACCTACGGATCTTTCGCCTCTCACACACCTACCATCGGATGGATTGGCAGCATTCTCGTTCACGAAAGCGGCAATGTCGAGGCCAAAAACGGTGAATATGCGGTATGGGATATCGAAAACAACGGCGTAATCCACGTGGATAAAGGATCAATACTGCACTCCCACAATTACACCGGAACCGGAGACTGGCTTAATGAGGGTCAGATTTGGCTGGGAAATTCTCACTCCGGACAGGTAGCCGATAAAGACCATATCCCCTTTGACATCAAAGGTAAGTTTGAAAATGCTGAAGGAGCTATTTTCAGCTCTGCCAATAAAACCAACCTTATTGTTAGCAACGAACTTTTGAATAAAGGCACCGGACTTTATTCAGTCCTGACGGTTGCCAAAGACGGTTCTTCACACAATAAAGGAGAGGAAAGCGGAAAAGCCATTGATGTCCAGGAGGGAGGAAAACACGTTAACGAAGGAACCTCCTTCTTTAAGAAGGTTTCAGTTGCAGGCCTGATCCAGAACTTCAAAGACTTCGTTATTGGAAGCGACTCATCAACTTCCACATTAGCTGATCCGGATACTGATGCGGATGCCGATCAGAAAGCTTTTGAGGTAGCTGCCGGAGGCCGATTCGAAAACAAGGGCAATTTAGCTGCGTCCGGTATTCAAACCTCTCAAATTGCCGGAGAGTTAGACAACACCGGAGTGGCGAATTACAACGATATGATCATTGCCGAATCCGGCTCTTCTACCACCTCCAATTATGAGAAAGGAGAATGGCTGACAGTAAACGGCTCTCACAGCAACAGCAAGGTTTCAATTTGGAACCGCATTGATGTTGCAAAGACCGGTAAACAAGAGAATTCCGGTTCTCTGGATGTGGGTTCGAGCTTTAACGTGGCAGGAGAATTTGTCAATACTGTTACCGGAACGCTTGACGCATCCAAGGTTGAGAATACTGAGGTCAGCGGTACTTTGACCAACGCCGGTCAGGCTCAGTACAAAGACATGACAATTCATGCCGGTGGAAATTCAATTAACAGCGGCTATGAAAAAGGAGAATGGCTCAAGATTGAAGAAGGAGGCACTCACTCCAATTCCGGCATATCCATTTGGAACAAACTCAATATTGCCGGCAGCTTCACCAACAAAAAAGACGGCAGCCTCGATGCCACTAAAGTCGAAAACACGGAAGTCACCGGAAATCTGACGAACAACGGAATCGCCAATTACGACGATATGACCATCAAAGACGGCGGTGTCTCAGACAACAAAGTCTATGAAAAAGGTGATATTAAGACGGTCGGCGAAGGCGGTACTCATAAGAACTCCGGCATTTCAATCTGGAACGAAATCACGATTGACGGCGGTGATTTTGAAAACACCGGGAAGACCGATACCGACAAATTGATTATTGACGACGGAAAAGTCGAGATCGGGGGCGGAGAACTGAATGCCAAAGACACCGAGCTAAACGGCGGTGATCTGGTTATCGGCAACGATAAGCCGTTAGCCGATGAAAACAAGGCTCAGGTCGAATTTAAGACCGACAGCAAACCGATTGATACAAACATTTATGTGAAGAATAACGGAGATCTGGGTTTAGGTGAAGACGCTTTAGAGTTTGCCGATGTCGTTCAAGCTTTAAGAATCCCGGATGTGCCATCTCGCCTCGTCGTGACCGAACCGGTTGTGACCGGCCCCGGAGGCGGTATTGCCGTCGGACCGGAAGTATGGACAAGCGAAGATGATCATGTTCAGATCGGTAACGGTGATTTGTTTTTTGCTGACGGCAGCTACACGGTTATTAAAGCTCCGGTTGCCGCTACCACTCCAATTTTCACAACAACAAGCGATATCGCCAAAGTAACGGTTGAGCCCGGAGCCACTTTAGTGCTCGGCGCTCTCGAAGAACCGGGAGACTACTCTATTGTCAGCGGCTTCATTACCGCAGGCAATGAAGACGACAACGGCTGGATCGGCGGTTGGATCGCTAAAGAAAATCTTCAGGCATTAGCTCAACCCGGTACCGGGTTGGAGTGGATTCTGACACTGCACAATGATCCGAAGAACATTTGGGTCAACGCGCAGCTGGCTGACGTCAGAACGCTGTACCCGGACATTGTCATTCCAAACAATGTGAATAAAGCCCTCAACGGCCCCTGCAGCGGGGGCCCCGATGAACAGCTGATCTGCAAGATCCTTAAAGATAAGACTGCTAGCCGCGGCATGAAGACAAAACTCTTAAATTCCATCGTGATGATAGGACAAGCCAGCGGAGCTTTGTCTATCACGAACGACCTTGCAGACAATGCAACGGACTCAGTTGAAAAGCACCTCTCCTTCCGTGATTACGGCTACTCAAACGGTTATCTAAAGGATTACTCAGGTCTGCATTTGTGGGCTGACATCCTGGGAACGCATCTGAAGACGAAGTCTTTAGACGGAGCCGGAAATATGACCGGAGGCTACAAGGCTGATGCCGGAGGACTGATCCTCGGTGCTGACCATCAGTTTGAAGCTATGCCGTCTGTAAGAGCCGGATTTGCAGCTTCCTTCCAGAAAGGAAAGGCAGATTCTTTAGGTGACTACATCGACACCAAGAACAAATTCAGCCAATGGATGCTGCACGGCTATGTTGCTAAAGATGTTGGTAATAGCCTCAATTGGATTAGTTCTATCAATGTCGGCCAGAACATCAGCAAGGCCTCTCAAGGTTTGCCCTCTTGGTCCGGTTTCAGCAAAGCGGACGCGCGAATCAAGAATACGGTAGCTAATGTTGCCACAAAGCTTGAACAGAACCTGCAAGTCTCGGACAACTTCCAAGTGATTCCTCATATCGGCGCCCGTTGGCTGCGCACTCATACTCAAGGCTACACAACCAAGCTCAACGGTCAAAAAGCCTTTAGCTATGGCCAGACTTCCACGAACTTGCTGCAACTCCCGGTTGGAGTCGGAGTTCAAGGCGAAGCGTCTTTCGGAAGCTGGACAGTCCGTCCGCAAGCAGATCTGACTCTTACCTACAACGTTGGGAATCTGAAGAACACGACCCAGGTCTCCGGTGTTTCTATCGGTGAAATGGACTCAATGACCAATGAGTTTGCCGGACATTTCGCGTCCAAGGTACAGGCCGGATTCCAAGTTGAAAGAGGCAATGCCACAGCTGGTCTTCAGTTCGGTTTGACCAAAGGTTCAGCCGGGAAATTAGATACCGGTATCAAGCTTGAAGGCAGATACCGCTTCTAAAGAAAACCCTTTGCGGGGCGCTCACGGGTGCCCTGCAAGGAATTCAAAACACTAGAAAAAGGTACTCATATGCATACGACCCAACAAAATCCAAACACTAAAAAATGCGTTGAAATTCTTGCCCGCAACACCCGTGAGGCGATGGTCAGAGACAAATACGCCTCCGGCACTGAAGAGGCTAAAAAATGGGGCTTTGTTGAGAACACTTGGGAGGACAAGCAATTTCAAGAAGCAGATTGGAACGCCTTTGTAGAAAAAGCAATGGAAGGTGATCCGTGGGAGGGGCACGATGGCAAACAAGCATTTTGAAGAGTTTGCTCAGGACTGCGCAAATAAATTGGCCTCCCAAATCGAAGCCGGGAAAGCTCCATGGGAACTCGGAGGAGTGCCTGCTGCTTATCCTGTGGACGCCATTAGCGGGAAACCTCTGCAAGGCATCACGGCGCTGCAACTGATGGTCAGAGAAAAAACATCAGGCTTTGAAGACAACCGCTGGCTGACTCCCTCTCAAATTGCAGTTTTAGGTGCAAGTGTAAAGAAAGGAGCCAGAGGAGTTCCGAGCATTGCCTGGAATCAAGGATTAGAGGGAGAATTCAAACCTACCAAGATCCCACAAACGTATTACAACGTTGAACAATGTGAGAACTTCAAAAGACCTCTTCCTGAACTTTTGCCTATTGAGCAGCAGCCCAAGGCTCAGTTCGAAGACATGTGTGCTCTGCTTGGCTATACAAACAAAGGCAGTGTATGGGAAAGCGGCGTTAGTGCCTATGTCAACGGGCGTGACGAGCTTATCCTAGCTCAAAGAAGCTCTTATGAACCCAGCGGCAGAGATTCAGATAAAAAATATGAGTTGTCCCAGCTCCGTGCGGCTCTGGACGGAATCCGCGCAATCACAGACGCGAGAGTTTACGATAACTTTCAGGGGTTGCTAGAGAGCAAACACACCGACAAAGAAACTTCGTATTTCCTGCGTGAAAATTTAGCCAGAGCATTCATGCAGTCCCACATCGGCAGCAAATTACCGAGAAATCAGAATGACTTCACTACGGAAGAAATTATTGAACAGAATAAAGACATAGCTGATCTTATTCGGTCTCATCCAAGTATTCTGTTTGAGGCCGCCGCCGATGCCTCTAAAGTCGTCAACCACACTATTGAAAAAAGCGAGCAAAAATACATCCTTGTTGATTTCGAGCGGCAAGAAGTTAAACGATTGACTGCCGCTCAAAGCAGAGACTATGTCGCTCAGGAACTCAATCAATTAAAACTGTCCGGGACAATCCTCCACGACCCCGATTTTCGAGAGCTGCAAACAAATCTGCATAAACAGGGGTATTTTAATCCGTACCAAACATTAACTAAGCCGCTTTATCCCGATCAAAAATCGGAGGATTCTCTTTGCAGAAAGATTAACCACTGCGGTTTTGCATTTGTTGAAGAGAATCGGCTCACCAAAGACAAAGAAAACTTGTCTTACGAGAGCTTAAATCTCCTAAATTTAACTCATGCTCGAAGTCCTCGTTTGGGGAGCCTGACTGAAGATGCCTTTAAACAATCTTTAATCGAGAATGGAATTGGATTTACAAAGAAACAGATTGAAGAGCAACTGAACAAATTCGACAAAACTGCTCAAGCAGATACTTCAGATGCGTTGGCTCTGTGGGACACGCTTTCTTATGACAGGCGCAGAGGGCAAAACGATATTGTTACGCGAGTGAGTTGTTTGATTGTCAATTATGACACCAACCGCATTGAACAAACGACAATAGAAAACGCTGTCTCAAGTGCTTTAAAACTTATTGAAAACTGGGCAGAAAAGACGCCTACCCTCTTCGATCGCCATCGCCAAAAGCTTTTGTCTCAATTCGGAAAGTTTAAAGAAGAGAGAGGTGACAGGCATCTGACTCGAAACAATGACCTACCCCTTTTCGGAACAATTGCTCTGGAAAAAGAGATAGCTCTTTGCGATCAATTCTTAAATCCTGCTCGTTCGGGAGGAAACGACCGTAACGGCAATGTTGTGCTTAGGGATTTAGATCACAAAGGCTTGATAATTTGCCGCTCTGCCAAAGAGCTCCTGGAAGCCAGTTCTTGGCAGGGAACAGCACTGGAAGCTCAAGCCGAAGCAATTATTCAAAAAACCGGACTAGACGTTGACAAAGCAAAAGAACTGTGTGCGCCCCGGAATGTTCAAGAAGCACAGCAGCGCTTTAATGATTTCTGCTGCGCCCAGAAAACTTTTTATTCAGTAGAAACAGTTCGCCGTCAGAGATCTGAAGAACAAACCATCAGACAGATTTTGCAGGGCGCCTCCCCAGAAAAGATTCAAGAGATCAAAGAATTGATCAAAGCGGAAATTGAGCGTATCGCCAAGAGCAGTCAAAAAAACGTTCAGAAAAACGAAGTGATTCAACCGGTACGGACACAGTCCGGTATGGAGCGGTAACTATGGGATGGAAGATGACTAAAGAAGCTGCTTTAAAAAGGCAAAAAGCCGAACGTCTGTTCGAGGAAGGATTTGGGCCCCTGAAGGTCTCTCGCGAACTTGAAGTGAATTTTTATATCGTCCGCGACTGGAAAACAGCTTGGAAAAACAAAGTCGAAAAACGCAACCAAGGCAACACACCTCTTAACCGAACGATTGCCTCCAGTTTATTTAGTTTCGGATACGGCTACAGAACTGTGGGAAAAATGCTCAACCTTTCCAGCATTTGGCTCAGTCGTGATTGGGCCAGGCAGCATCGCAAGCTTTCAATCGTGCAAGCAAGGAAAAATAAGAGGAGCAAAAAATAATGGACAAGAAGATAGCTCTACCTCTTTACTTTCTTGAAGAGTTCGCTGTGAGACCTGAGTCTCGACAAGATCAAGGCGTCTCCTTCAATTCTGTATATCAAGAGCCAGTCAGAGGACAGATGAAGTTCATGGTGCGGCACCCAATGTCCTACCAAAGGATGGTCTTTCCATTTGGAATCAAGGCATTGATTCTGTATTTGATCGAGAACTGTATCAAGGATCTCCATATTTTTCCCGGATTTCCTTGCTCGTTTCAAGTCCTTCTTAAAAGCAGAGGTTATTTTGACGCGCATTCTTCAGCAATTTCCTTGTCCACTTCTTTGAGAAGTTCTGCAAAAGAAGAATATGTCTTTAATTCCTCCGGCTTCTCATTCATCGCTTCAATAGTCTCCTTGTTAGGGACGTATGTACTAAAAGGAATGTCTCGCTCATTGACGAGTTTGGTCAAGGTCATCCGTACCAAGTCGGATATGGAGAGACCCATAGCCGAAAGAATCTCACTTGCTTCAGATTTCAATTCTTTGTCAAGTCGAACCCGGATAAAAGCATCTGCGGTACTCATAAAAGCTCCTTTTAAAGAATGCCTACATTGTAGCACCAATATAAAAAAACTAGTCTTCGGATTTCTTGCGCTGCTGCCGCTTTTTTGTCAGGCCGATGACTTCGGAGAATTAGCCAAACGCTGCGCCCCGTCTGTCGCAGAGGATACGCTGAGGGCCATCGTTAAAACCGAATCCGGTTTTAATCCTTACGCAATCGGGGTCGTAAAAGGAAAAGTTAAGCAGCCTAGAGCCTACCACGAAGCAATGAGCACCATTGCCGAGCTGGAGCTTTCCGGCGCGGATTATTCCGTCGGATTAGCTCAAATCAATCGAAAAAATTTCTCAAAGTACGGAATTAGCGCTTCTCAAGCTCTGGACGCCTGTACCAATCTGAAGGTGGCCTCTCGGATTTTAAGTGCGTGTTTTAAGTCTGCCAAACAGTCCCCCGCATCCGATGGAAACGCTCTTCACGATGCGTTGAGCTGTTACTACAGCGGCAATTTCAAGACCGGATACCGACACGGATATGTAGACAAAGTCCGAAGCAATGCCGGGCTCTCGCCGCTCTCCGTGCCCTCGATTCGTGAAGTGGAAGTCTCCAAATCCCAATCTTTAATTGCCGAAGGAGTCCCCGGCAAATCAAGCGGACTCATTTTTTAACCTTAGGAGAATTTTTATGAAAAACAGCCTCAATCTTTCTTTTTTCATCTTTGCTGCATTGGTTCTCGCGCATGAACCGGCACTTGCGGCCAGCGGACTGCAATCGCTTTCTACGGTCGGAAACACGATTGTCGATGAACTTATGGCTGCTGTGAAGTGGATTGGCACCGGCGGTCTTGTTATTGCCGGCATTATGTATATGTCCGGCAAATTTAGCTGGGACGTACTCGCGAAACCGGTATTTGGTTTAGCTATCTGTGCAGCAGCCGGTTGGATCGTTCAACTGTTCGGATTTAACTGATGGCCGATCCCGTTACCCAAATCAAAACGGCTCCTTTGTTTAAGGGAGCCACCCGCCCGGCTTGCATCTTAGGCGTTCCGACCGAAACGTTCGTCATCACTGTTTTAACCGGCATGGTGATTTCGCTGCTGTTTTGGCCGCCGCTGATGCTGCTGATTCCTATCCCGGTTTGGATTTTCAAACGGATCACGGATAGAGATGATCAGATCCTCTATCAATGGGGAATCTACTTTAGAACCATGATTCAAAACAACCCCAATCGATTGGTTTGGCGCAACTCATTGTCTCTGAGCCCTTCAAATAGAACTCCGAGAGTCATTCTCTGTCCGTCCGATTTTTCAATCAAGGATCACAAGTGATTTTAGAAAGATTAAAAATTTTTGAAAAAGAGCGAGAGTTGGAATCGTACATTCCGTTCTCTTCATTAGTCACGGACCATGTAGTAATGGAAAGGGACGGCTGCCTCATTGCCACAATGAAACTAAACGGCATTCCCTTTGAAACGCAGTCCCCGGAGGATCTCACGATACTGTCCTCCCAGTTGAACGGGTTCTACCGGACATTGGACCGCCCGGATCTTGCCATTCAAATACACCGTGTTAGGCGCAACATCTCGGACAGCCTGTCGGTATGTACAGATTCTTTGTTTTCTTCATTTTTTTCGATTTCTTTTAATGAGAAAACAAAAAAAGAGGGATTTACAGCCGTTGAGCTCTACTGCACGCTAATTCTGCGTGACATTCAGAGCAAAAAGACAACGTTCTTTTCTTCGAAATCCTCGCTTGAAGAAACCCGTTCACAGCTGGAAAACAGACTGGAAGAATTTGAGAAGATTTATCAAAGTCTCTTTCAGGCGCTCTTGCCTTATGCGCCCGTCACTTTACAAACGTATCAGCAAGACGGACGTCAATATTCTGAACAACTGAGTTTCTACAATTTTTTGCTAACGGGTCGCTGGCAGAAGGTTCTTGTACCTAATGGTCCCATCTATTCAGCGCTGGGCAATGTCCAGGTCTTTATCGGATCGGACACAATCCAATTGCAAACTACTGAAGGAGACACCTACGCTCAAGCAATAGAAATTAAAGAGTATCCGGAAACAACGAACTCGGGCAAGCTCGATCCTCTCATGCAGGAACTTGGCAGCTGCGGCCCCTACCCTTTCATTGAGACTCATACGTTTTGTTTTATGAGCCGCAAAAGAGGAGTAGAGGTTCTGAGCAAACAGGAAGGTCTGCTGATCAATTCCGGAGATAGATCCGGCTCTCAAATCCAAGAACTGTCTTTAGCCATCGAAGGGCTGATCAACGGAGCATTCGCAATGGGCGAATACTCCTACAGTCTGCTTGTTTTCGGAGAAGAGAACAACGTCAGAAAACACGCTGCGGATGCCGCTCAGCTTCTGACAAAGGCTGGTGCCACACCTTATTTGAGCACCTTGGCGCTTTCCGCTTCGTATCTGCACCAATTACCCGGAATGTTCAAAATGCGCCCGAGGGTCGCAAAGATTACGAGTCTGAATTTTTCTCATTTGGCTTCTCTGCATAATTTTCCCTGCGGAAAGCGTGACAAAAATACATGGGGAGAGGCGGTAACCATCCTCAAGACTCCGAGCCAGATGCCGTTTTACTTCAACTTTCATGTTTGTGATCCGTTGGAAGATTCTTACGGCAACAACGACCTTGGCAACACCATGATTATCGGAACTGCCGGCACCGGTAAAACGGCACTGATGAATATGCTGCTGACGCTGTCTCAGAAATACCGAACCGATACCACCAAGCTCTCCTGCATCTTTTTTGACAAAGACCGAGGGGCTGAGATTGCGATCCGTGCCCTAGGCGGACGCTACTTTACCTTCGAGGAAGGAGCGCCCAGCGGATTCAATCCGTTTCAGCTTGATCCCACTCCGGAGAATTTACAGTTTTTGAACCGATTCGTTCTGAAGCTGATCAAGCAAGACGGACTGCCGGTTTCCCCGGCAGATCAAGATCGGCTGATGCAGGCTATTCAGTCGGTAATGTCGATGGATAAAAGTGTCCGCAGACTCGCTCTGCTTCCTCAGAACTTAGTTCAGGGAAGTTCTGCTGCGGAAATGGAAAACTCTTTGTCCCAGCGTTTAAAGCGTTGGATAGACGGCAATGATCTTGCCTGGGTCTTTGACAATCCGGAAGACAAAATCGACTTTAATTCGAAGCCGGTTTTAGGAATAGACGGAACTGAATTCTTAGCCAATAAGGATATCTGTTCATTAGTCACGGACTATTTGCTCTTTCGTCTCGAATCGATTATTGACGGACGCAGAGTCATGATCTTCATGGATGAGTTTTGGAGATACTTAGCAGACCCGGACACAGCAAAGTACGCATTTGACAAACTCAAAACCATTCGTAAGCAAAACGGTCTCATCATTCTTGCCACGCAGTCTCCTGAAGATATTTTGAGCAATCCTCAAGGCTCAAACTACATTCAGAACTGCATTACCAAGATCTTTCTGCCTAATACCGGAGCCGATGAGAAGCAGTACATCGAGGGGTTCAAACTCACGCCCAACGAGTTTTCTCTGTTGAAAAACTTTCCTCAGCTCTCCAGAACCATGCTGATTAAACAAAATCAGCAGGCGGTTGTCTGCCGGGCAGACTTAAAAGCATTTCCAAAGGCACTTAAGGTTTTCTCCGGCTCCACAAAAAACATCAATTTTGTTGAAGAACTCATCAAACACACCGGTGAAGAACCGGAGAAGTGGCTTCCCTATTTCTGGGGCGAAAAACCGCTTTCCGAACTGAATTTAAACAGCAACCCAGGAGAATAAAGATGAACAAGATCCTATCCGTATTGTTTGCCGGGCTTATAACTGCTGCCTCCCCCACGTACGCAAGCGGCATCCCGGTAGTAGATGCTTCTGCGATTGCACAGGCGGTGCAGCAGCTTACTCAGCTTCAGCAGATGTACAGCCAGCTGCAAGCTCAGTACAACACTGCCGTCAACACACTGAACAATTTCACCGGTACCCGAGGCTTGGGAATGTTCGGATACAACACTGCACTGCGTCAGTTTCTTCCGAGTAATTTCGAGTCTCAGATGCGCAATGTTTTAAACGGAGGTGTCAGTCAGCCTACGGGGGCAGCAAGAACCATCTATGACAATTTAAACCTAGGCGCACGCTGCGCGACTCTCAACGGAGAGGACAAGGCTTTTTGTGAGAAGCAAGGAGCCTCGTTTGCCCAATATCAAGCTTTTGCGGATGAAGGGAAAAAAGCGGTCGATCAAAGACTTCAAAACATAGAAAACCTAATGAAGCAGATCGATTCAGCGACGGATGCAAAAGCCATCGCTGACCTGAGCGCCCGTATCCAAGCAGAAAAAGTCGCCTTTGAAGCCAGTCAGCTCTCAGCGCAAATGCAGCTGGCCTCTCAAAAAGCACTGAACGAAAAAATGCTTCAGGAACAAGCGCTGATCAATCATCAAAAAGCCTTTCAGCCGTTGGGTAAAGAAGAAATCCGCAGACGGCTTACCAAGTAGTTCGAGAAAAGAAAATGGCAGCAAATTACTTTGAAGCTTTCGGCAATCAGTTCAAAGGCTACATTTCCACATTCAGTACAGACACCTCGGCCGCTCTTATTGACAATCTAGGAAGTGTCGTGGCCGTGGGACTTGTCATGTTCATCATCGTGCGCTCTTTCATGATGATGAGGGAGAACAACTACGGCGCTATTTACGACATTATCGTCCAGATGCTCAAAATCGGATTTATTGCCTTCCTGGCATTAAACACCGGTCACTTTACCAGCTACGTAGTCAAGGCTTTTGAATACTTTCAGAGCGGTTTGATAGAAGCTGTCTCTCACGGTCTTCACAGCACCGTCCAAATAACAAGTGCATGGGGTGCTTTGGATCAACTTTGGGAAACATTCACCAATGCATTTGATGCAGTTTCGGGGTTGATTGGAAAATTCAGTTGGATAACGGATGCACCGGAAATCCTAGCCATGTGCATTGTCACGGTCGCTCTTGGAATGCTGAGTGTGTACTTTACCTTTTCGGCTCTGGGAATACTGCTGATCAACGAAGTCTCTCTCATTATTTTCTTAGGTTTCGGCCCCTTGTTTTTATGCACCTTGATGTTTCCGAGAACGCAGTCCTGGTTTGACGGCTGGATCAGAAGTGTCATCACCACAATTTTCACACTTGTCATTACGTCAGCCGTCATCATGCTTTTTGTTCAGGCTTTTCAAGGCTCCGTGGATGAAATTCAAACCGCAGCAGAAGCCCCTGAGGTTACAAAAGAACTCGGCACTTTATTTCTTCCGGTGATGAATTTTGCCGTGCTCTCTTTAGCTGCGGCCACTTTAGTCAAGCTCATCCCCGCGATTTCGGCCGGACTCACCGGAGGAGGAAGAATGGATGCACCGGGCATCGGTCAGATGCTTCACGGTGTCGGAAACGTGGCTGCCGCCACAACCGGAGCCCTTCTGTTGGGTTTAGGCAAAGGCTCAGGCAGTTCCGGGATTGCGAATGCCGGACGTTCCTTGCTGGGAGGTCAAGGTCTTAATCAAAACGGCGTACTGCCTTTAGCCGGAATGGGGTTGGCCGCCGGAGGCGCAATGGCTGCCGCCGGATATGTTGCCAGTGCAATGAAAAGTGCCGCCAATTTCAGCCGAAAGCAAGACTCCGGCTCTTCTTCGGCCGAAGACAGTGCCTACAAAAAAACATTTGGAAAAAAGGACTCAGAATGAATTCACTTTTTATTAAATATTTAATTGCCGCCTGCTGCACTTCTCTTCTTTGCGCCTGCGGCGCCCCGGCACCAACGCTCCCTCACGGTGCTCGGGTACCTATTCAATCAAAAAGCACTGAGACAAATCTCGTCTTTGGAGAGGAAAACAATCCGGTCACAAGCGGGAATAACGAATCGGTTCAAAGCGGCAGCCATTAACACGGCAAAGAAAACAAATCCCTAAAGGAAAGAATCATGTGGAAAAAGAAGACAGTGTCCAATGGAGAAAACTCCTCGGACAATACAACCAAAGCACAAGACAATTTTAAAAAAGCACTTGACTGGGAAACAAGCCGGTTAGAGCTTGTAGAAAAGAGCGAAAAAAGAGCGTGGCTGTGCAGCAAAATTTTGGGGCTGTGCCTTATATCAACAGCGGCAGCCATTGCCTTGATGATGCCGCTGAAAAAGACAGAACCCTTTGTTATTCGCGTCAATCAAAACACCGGAGAAGCTGCCGTCTTAGCGATAGCCAATGAAAAAGATATTCCTTTTTCTGAGATGATGGACAAATACTGGCTTAACCAATACGTTCTCAGCCGAGAAAGCTATGACTACCGCACGCTCGAGCACGATTATCTTAAAACCAGAGAGCTGTCGCTTCCCAACGTATTTGACCCGTACGCAGCTCAATTTTCCACTGATAAGAACTCCCTGGACAAACTGCTTGGCGACAGCAAGAAAATTGTCGTTGAAGTCCATACCGTTGTACCAAACGGCAATGGCATTGCCACTGTTCGATTCGGCAAAAAGCTAGTGGATACACAGACCAATGCGGTTGACTCCTCCCAGAACTGGACAGCTACGATTGCCTATGAATACATCCCGAATTTCAAAGCTGACGAGCCGAGCAGACTCATCAATCCTTTCGGATTCAAAGTGACTTCCTACCGAATGGACCCCGATCTCACAGTAGGAGCCGCAAAATGAAGAAAACTTTGATTATCGGAACGCTCTTCTCCGTTCTATGTTTATCGAATGCATTTGCTCTGGATAAACCGCAGGCTGCCAAAGAAGACCAAAGAGTTCTCTATACCGATTTCCGAGCCGATGAGGTCTATCCTGTCACCGCTGCCAGCGGAATTATTACCACTATTGTCTTTTCCCCTTCAGAACAGGTTCAAAGCTATGGAAGCGGCTTTTCTACCGCTTGGGAATTTCTAAGCAGAGGGAACTACTTCTTTTTGAAGCCGAAAGCAACGGATGGAAGAACCAATCTTGTGGTTGTCACCAATCGCAGAAGCTATCTCTTTGACATTCGGCTCGGTTCCAGGGCAAAGGCCACCTATCGTTTAACGTTCAGATATCCGCTGGATGAAATTGAAGCGGCCAAGAAAGAAGCCGAAAAAAATCAAGTCAAGAGCCTGCTTTCGGATAGTGCATTGCACTCGGAAGAAAAAGATCCGGAAAACAAAAAATCCAACTATCAATACACAATGAACTTCGGATCTGCCGCTGCTTCCAAGACCATCGCACCAATTAAGGCATTTGATGACAATCGTTTTACGTACCTGAAGTTTAAGGAACAAACGGATTTCCCGGCAGCTTACCGCGTACAGGACGGCGAGGAAACCTTGCTGAACTCCCATGTGGAGGACGGCTGGCTTGTTCTGCACGGCGTTTACGAAGAAGTGCGATTAAGAGCGGGCAAAGCCGTTGTCGGCATTTACAACGAAAACTATCAGGGAGGCGGGGCCTCGGATAAACGCGCCGTCTCTGTCAAGGGCTTATACAGACAAATCAAGCATAAGGAGTAAATAATGCAAACCAATAAAGACACCATTACTTCCGTTGCTCAAGATGCTAAACAAGGTATTCCCCATGTCGAGGGAAGAAAAAGTAAAACTCCGGGCAAACCGCTTGTTGCGGCTGCAATGCTGGCTCTGTGCGTTTTAGTAGGCTACAACTTATATCAGAACCAAGACGTTAAAGAGCAAAAGACTGAAACCTCAAAAGCAAAAGAAAACGGGAACATTTACACAAGCAACAAAACCCTTGTTCTTGATCATCAGGCTGCTGTCAAAAAAGAAGAAGTTAAAAATCAAAGTGCCCCTGAACCGGCAATCTCGGCAATCACTCCGTCAATTCCTCCGGTTGCCTACGAGCCCGCGCTTCCGACCTACTCAGCACCCCTGCCCGCAGTCGCGGAAAATGATAGAGAAAAACCCAAAGAGCCTACATTAACCGAAAGAAGAAACAGCGCCCCGATGATGGGAGAGGCAAACACGATCCAAGCCGCTCCTGAAAATAGCACCGAGCCTGTTTTCAGAGCCGCCGAACCTCCCCGGTCTTCAGAAAAATTTGACAACTTGCTCACTCCGATTGAAACGGCCTCGGTCAGAGCCTCAATGATGCCCAATCGAAACCTTCTGCTTTCTAAAGGAACGTTTATTGAATGCATCTTGGAGACCAAAGTGGATACAACCGTTCCCGGAATGACGAGCTGCGTCATTCCCAGGAATATTTATTCAGCAAACGGCAAAACGCTACTTTTAGAAAGGGGCTCGAAGGCCGTGGGTGAGTACAAAGGAGCGGTAGAAAACGGCCTAAACAGGATCTTTGTTCTTTGGACGCAAATTCAAACACCCAACGGGGTTCGAATCAATTTGAATTCACCGTCCACGGATGCGCTCGGCGGAGCGGGACTGTCCGGGGAAATTGATTTCCACTGGTGGAGAAGGTTCGGCAATGCCTTACTTTTCACTCTGATTCAAGACGGCTTCGATTTCGGCATGAGCAAAAACACCGAAAACAACGGCGGCGTGAATTACTACCAAAACAGCCAAGACGGGATGGAAAGAATCATTGAAGAGGCAATGCGTCAAAGCGGCAACATTCCTCCCACTCTAACCAAAAATCAAGGGGAGCGCATCGGCATTCTTGTCGCGCGCGATGTTGATTTCTCCTCTGTATACAGTTTGAAACCCCTCCCGGAGACAACAAAATGACTTTTTCAGAACACGACGAACTTGCTATCGAATTAGAAGCTCAGAACACCCATAAGCTGGAACTCAAACTTTTTCCTGCCACATTGGATTTATATGCATCATCCAGAGGTACGGTGATTAGCACTCTCAACGGTGAAATCCGAAGTTTTCAAAAGGACAAAGTTCTTGAAACTAAAGAAGTCACACTTAATCCTCAGCTTATTTTTGATCCTCAAGAGAAGCTTCCCGGAACAGCTTTAAGTTTTGAGCCCACATCCGATAATTCTGAGATTGAAAACTTTATCGCAGATAAATCAAGACAGATCATCTCGGCAACAAAAACGCTACTTGAACCGTTCAGAAGCGAAATTGAAGCTCAGGTTTGTGAACTCAAACTTCAACAATGCCTGGAGCGCGTTGGAAAAAACGGAGAAGAAATCAGCTATGAAGCAGATTTCCGCAACATTGAGCCGGCAGAAAGCCTCTATTACACCAAACAGTGGCAAAGCCTTCTTAGCGGGATTCAGCACGACCCGGTACTAAGCCTGCATCAGCCCGAATTTTCCGCCTATCTTTCCAATGAAAAATTAAACAGACCTTGGGACCGGGAAGGGAAGCTCTCAATTTCCGCCAAGCCTAAGGAGAAGGTTGTTGAAGCTATTTTCAACAAAGGAAAAAAAGATTTTACAAGGCTCAAACAACTTGATAAAGAAGGACCGGATTTTGCAAAACTGACAGAGGAAAACAAAAAAGCCTGCAAAGTCGTGACTGCCGGATTTCTGCGCGCCCCTCAATTTAAAAACAGACCACGTCTTCAGCAAGCTTTTCGAGACAAGATGGCCTCTGTTTTTAAAGAGGCTCAAGATGCCGGACAACAGTTGTCCGTGGAAATCTATGACAAAAACGCAAAAGCAAGAAAAGTCATAGAAATTAAAAGCAAAGCTCCTGATAAAGAAAGAGAACGCTAAAAAAACCATAAGCAAAACGGGAGTTAATTATGGCCTCATTACTCGCTGAACAACTGGAATTTGATTTTTTTGCACCTCCGGAACACGAAAAACCTAAGGCCGATAAAAAGCCGGCTGTCTCAACTGCGATCAAAGACGAAGATATTTTGAATTACCAATTAAACAGGGACGGCAGCCGCAAGCTTCAAGATTTCGGGGAAGACCTTCATAACACCCGCAAGGGAAGATCACTCAACAGGAGCACTGAACCTTATAAATTCATCCAGGGATCCCCGGAAGAACTTGAAAAACGTCTCTCTTCAGAACCGCTGGATAAGATATGGCCTAAAAGTTCCATCCTCGAGCTGCATAAAGACAACCCCGAAGCGGCTGCTTGTCTGTGGCTCGTAAGATCAACATTAAGAGGCAGACGGCCGGCTAAAGATACCTATAAATTCAGACGCTATCTGCACACGGCCTCCGCAGCAATCGCCTTGCATCGTCAAGTTATAAACGGAGAACTGGCTGCTGAAGCCCCGACCGATGCCTTTGATCACTTTTACGAAGTGGGGAATAAGTATAAGGTTCTCGCGCATATTTCTACGAAGTACTGGCCCTTCATCGGAGCCTATAGTATCGGCGACGCACAAGATATTTGTCGCTGGAATGACTTTAGATTATCTGACGATACCGACATTGAATCCTTTCAATATCAATGTATTCTTCCGGGAAGCCGGGACAACAAGCAATTATGTTTAAAAAACTCTGACGGGAAGCTTTTTCCCTATTATGCGGTAGCCGTCGGAAACAGCGAAAAAGAGTTCGAAGCTAATATTGAAAAGCAGCTCAAAACAACCTTCGGAAAACTGCTTGAGACTGCAAGTCAACCCGAAAAAGAACAAGAGTCCAAGCCCAAGCCTGCCCTATCCATAAAACTGTACGGCCGCGGAGTTCGTAACAGCCATACTTATGAAGTATATGGAAAATCCGGAACAATCGAGTTCCAGCTCACAGACAAGATTGCTTTTGAATCTGATGAAGCATTTTGGAACTATGTGAATACCCACAGAACGGAACTGGAAAATAAGTACCGAGAATTCCGGGCGGAATTTTCC
>ENA-OROL01001483-OROL01001483.1-human-gut-metagenome-genome-assembly--contig:-NODE-1483-length-19062-cov-7.085337_pt1 | contig 19062 bp, 17 predicted proteins | sample MGYA00242128_ERZ509048 | MGnify/ENA primary metagenome ERZ509048 (study PRJEB26280, sample SAMEA2338750) | human gut metagenome | biome: human gut; feature: human-associated habitat; material: faeces...
CCTGTTTTGCCCACGGTCTTCGCACGGACCGCCGTCTGGCATTTCCGTATTCGGACAAGCCGGTGACGAACCGGTTCACGGAAACCCGCCGGACGCTGACTAACAGTATCCATCCTTCCGCAAGGGGCTATCAGGCATGGGCAGACGGATATTACTGTCAGATCCGTGCGTGGCTGACGGAGGACAGCAAATAAATTTCCACCGTCCCTGACAGACATACCTCCCAAATGGCTGTGAAACGGTGTTCATTATAGAAGGAGTATACACAAGGCGGCATCGACCGTCTATTTTTATGCCCAAATGGGCAGGAAAGGACAAGATTATGCAGAATGTGATCGACAAGATTGAATGGATGTTCGCAGGTCTGGGTGGTTTCCTGGGCTGGTTCTTTGGCGGGTTTGACGGCTTTTTGTATGCACTGGTGGTGTTCGTGGTCTGTGACTACTTCACCGGGGTGCTGGCGGCAGCCATCAAGCATGAGCTTTCTTCTGAAGTTGGCTTTAAGGGCATCGCCAAAAAGGTGTGCATCTTTGTGCTGGTTGGGATCGCCAACATCATTGACACACAGATCCTCCAGAATGGAGCCGCCATCCGTACAGCGGTGGTGTTTTTCTATTTGGCGAATGAAGGCCTGAGCTGCCTCGAAAACGCAGCCGTTATCGGTCTTCCGGTGCCGGAGAAGCTCAAGGAGATGCTGGCACAGCTGAAGGAAGAAAGAGAGAATAAGGACGAGTGATCAATGGGGAGAGGTGTAACGGCCTCTCCCTCAAATTTTAGGAGGAATGAACCATGAGTAAGAAAGAGTATCCCGCAAAACTGACGACCGGTTATTACCGTGTGCGAGAAGTCTGGGAAGATGAGGCATCCCAGTTTGGCGCGTACCGTCTGCTGGCGAATGCAAAAGCCAAGTGCGATGAGAGCCCCGGCAGCCGAGTGTTCGACAATGACGGCAACGTGATCTATCCGGAAGAGGCTGTCCCAGATACCGGCGCAGATGAGAGTGAGGAGAAAGCAGTCGTGGACGATATCCCGGAAGATAAGCCGGAAACCACAACCCCTGTGGAAGATACCCCGGCGGAGAAAGAAGCTGAAGACGAAGTGGATGAGAACGAGTTCCCGACTGCGGAGGAGCTTCCGGCCACCATTGCCTACGGCAAGCTCAAGACCCTCATGAACATCCGCAAGAAGCCGAGTCTGGATGCGGAGGTCGTAGCGGTCTACAAGAAGAATGCCCTTGTGGAAGTGGTGCAGTTCTGTGATGGCTGGCTGAAGATCAAATGTGCCGAAGCAGAGGCCGGTGTCGCATATGTCCTGAACAGTGCGGACACCTATGCGTTCACAGCTGGCAGGATCTATACCGTTGTTCCCGGTGATAATCTCTGGAAAATCGCAGATAAGGAACTGGGAAGCGGCAGCCGCTGTGCAGATATCCGTGTGCTGAATGGCCTGACTTCCAATGCCATCCGGGTCGGTATGAAACTGCTGATCCCGTAACAACAGAATAACCACAGCACGAGGTTCAGAGTGATCTGGGCCTCAATTTTTTTTTAGCAGGAGGAAATCATTATGGGATATACCAATAGTCCACTCGTTGTTTACACCAAACTTTCCCCGAACCATTCCGGGCAGAGGACACACAGCATCGACCGTATCACACCGCATTGTGTGGTCGGTCAGCTTTCTGCGGAGAGCATCTGCGGCTGCTTCACCAGCACGAGTCGTCAGGCAAGCTGCAACTACGGCATTGGTACGGATGGGCGGGTGTCGCTTTGTGTCGAGGAAAAGAACCGCAGCTGGTGTTCGTCCAGCAATGCCAATGACCAGAGGGCGGTTACCATTGAATGCGCCAGCGACATGAATGAGCCGTATGCCATGAACAGTGCCGTATATGACTCTCTCGTCAAGCTCTGTATCGATATCTGCAAGCGTAACGGGAAGAAGAAGCTCCTGTGGCTGGGTGATAAAAATAAGACACTCAACTATGCTCCGGCGGCAGATGAAATGGTGCTGACCGTTCACCGCTGGTTTGCGAATAAAAGCTGCCCTGGAAACTGGCTGTATGCCCGCCTGGGTGATCTGGCCGCAAGGGTAACTGCAGCACTGGGCGGTTCATCCTCATCCGGCATGCAGGCTTCTTCGCTGAAAAATTTCTCGGAAGCAGAGGCAGTGGCAAAGATTGGTCCGCTGTTTACTGCGAACCAGAAAACCACGGGCATCCTTGCCTGCGTGTCGATGGCACAGTTCATTCTGGAATCCGGCTACGGTAAATCTGAGCTGGCACAGAATGCCAATAACTGCTTCGGCATGAAGACCTCGCTTTCCGGGAACAGCTGGAGCGGCAGCAGTTGGGATGGCAAGTCTGTCTATCCCAAGAAAACGCAGGAGCAGAACACCGATGGCAGCTATGTGACGATCACTGCTGACTTCCGCAAGTACGCCTGTATGGAAGACTCCATTGCCGACCATGCAGCATATCTGCTCGGAGCGATGAGTGGCAGCAGGAAACGCTATGAGGGTCTGGCAGGCTGTACCGATTACAAGAAAGCGGCACAGATCATCAAGGATGGTGGTTATGCTACCAGCCACACCTATGTTCAGAACCTTTGCAATATCATCGAGCGTTGGAACCTGACGCAGTATGATGCGGTAAAGGATTCTGAAAGCACCACTATTTCCGGCTGGTACCGTGTCCGTAAGAGCTGGCAGAATGCCGCTTCCCAGAAAGGTGCGTTCCACGACCTCACCTATGCAAAACAGTGTGCAGATAAGAATCCGGGCTATTATGTTTTTGACCCGGCGGGTAAGGCCGTCTACCCGGAACCGAAGTCTTCAGTCCCGTATACTGTGCGTGTATCCATTAAAGACCTCAACATCCGCAAGGGACCGGGCACGAATTACGGTAAGACCGGTTATTACACCGGGAAAGGCGTGTTTACTATCGTGGCAGAATCTGCCGGTGCTGGTTCTGCGAAGGGCTGGGGCAAGCTGAAATCCGGTGCAGGGTGGATCGCACTTGACTTTGCGGCCCGTATCTAAAAACACTCCCCGTCCTTACCGGGCGGGGCGTACATATCGTGCAGATAAGACAATAATCTCCCAGATTATTCTCCGTCTTTCTGCGCCGAAATTACTTGATAATATCACGAAACAGAGGGAATATGTGACTGCCCAAAGAGAAGAAAACGGGCAGGAAAGGAGCGAAAACTATGAGTACTGGTACGGATTTCCTTGCAAATCTGCAGAAAAAGACTGTGAAGAATACAGTACAGCAGAAACAGCAGAAGAGAGTAAATGCATCTGCTGTGGATGTCTCGGCTTTACTGGAAGCCGCTCTTGGAAAAAAGAAACCTGTGGAAGCTGTGGCAGATGTTCGTCAAAGTACGGATGCTGCCACAGCTTCTTTTTTACCACTGGCTGATACGCACCAAGGCAGGTCTACTCAACAAAAACCAAAAAACGCATCAGATAAAAAACAGACACCCCAAAAATCAAAAGACATTGTGGACGCCGGTATCACAGCTCTTATCCAGAAAGCTCTGGATGCCAAAAAGGTCATGGCAGAGCCGGACATTGCAGAACGGCTGCAGAGCAGTATGGAGAGTGAGTTTATGAAGCTCTTCACACCGGAAGAACCGCAGGATAACAAGTTCGTTTCGACGGCGACCTTCCGGGCTACCAAAAAGAAAGCCGGAACCCTTAATGTGGCAGCTTACATCCGCGTTTCTACGGACATGAGCGACCAGGAGAACTCCTATGAAACGCAGGAAAAATACTTTAACCAGCTGATTGAAAATAATCCGGCATGGAATGCAGTCGGTGTGTACTCCGATTACGGCATCTCCGGCACTTCCAAGGAAAAGAGAACCGGATTCCGCCGACTGATGCGTCATTGTAAGGACGGGAAGATCGACCGCATTGTGTGCAAGTCCATATCACGATTTGCCCGAAACACGGCTGACTTTATGAGTGCACTGGATGTCCTGCATGACTGCGGGGTAACGATTCTGTTCGAGAAAGAAAATCTGGATACGGCAGACCCGACCAGCGACTTCATCCTTACGACACTGGCAGCCATTGCACAGGAAGAAAGCCGCAGCATTTCCAGTAACATCCGGCTGGGGCAGAAGATGCGCTTTCCGAAGGGGGATGTTCCAAACAAGATCATGTACGGATACCGCTACAATGGGAAGATGGTTACCTCCGAGAGCGGATATGAGTATAAAGATATTGAGATCGTTGAGGAAGAAGCCAGGGTCGTCCGGCGCATTTTCCATGAAGTCGTGGAAGGGAAAGCCTATACGGAGATTGCAAGGGGACTGAACATGGACAAGATTCCGGCTCCTGTCACCGACGCAGTGAGAGTAAGAAAGAAAAAATCCAAGAAAGGGCAGTTAAACAGTGATCTGCTGGATGGATGGACAGGCGGAAATATCACGCGGATCGTCCGTGCCGAGCGGTACATGGGTGCAGTCCTTATCCAGAAGAAGTTCACATCGGATTACCTGACACATGAAGTCCGGGACAACAAAGGCGAAGTCCCTCAGTATTTTGTCCGGAACCATCATCCGGCAATCGTTGACGAGGATCTGTTTGAAAAGGCACAGGAAGTCGTAAAAGTAAACAGCGATTTATATAACAGGACAAGATCCGGCAAGAAGCCGAGAGCGTTTTCCCAAAGACTAATCTGCGGGGAGTGCGGCCGCTTTTTCCATGTGACAAACGGAAATGGGAACTATCCCATCTGGCGGTGCCCGACGAGCAGCCGGACGACAGGAAAACGTATCTGCCATGCAGAAAAAGTATACGAGGAACAGGTTGTCCGAGCCTTCCGTAAAGCAGTTTTGGAGCGGTTCCGGCTGACGCTTAAGCCCATCCATGACAACGTGGCTGTGGCAGACATCATGAGCGGCCGGTTCAAAGAGCAGTATGACAACTTCACCCCGGAAGCAGATTCTTTTGTAAGCCAGATGCTTGCACGGCTGGAGAGCATTCAGAAGCTGGATTTTATGGAACGCGACCGTGCTTTTTATAAAAAGCAGATAGCGGCCGCACACACCAGTGTGGAAAGCACCAGTAAGAAGATCCGGCTCCTGAAAAGTCAGGTGGATGTGCTGCAGACCCGTCTGGAACTTCTCGGTGACGAGATGATCGACCCTGCTTCTATTGAGGAGAAGAAAAAGCTCATTGAGAAACTGGAGTGTGATATTCAGAAGGACACGGACACTGAGCAGAAACTGACCGAACAGCTCGACTATATGGAAGACTACTGGGAAGAACTGGAGGGCGACTATGAACGAAGGGAAAAGGCAATCGGGTGGATGAAGAGCCTCCCGGCGGGGCGGGATGGTACGGTGGCCTTTCTGAATGAAGTGACCGAAGAACACTGCAAGGCATTCCTCCTCTCCATCACGATCCATTCACCGCTGAAGTTTACGGTCCACTGGTTCGATGACACCAAGACCGAGGTAGAGATGGATTCCAATATTGAAGATTACCGCAATACCGCAAGCTATTATGACGGGCATACGATGCGCGACGGCAGCCAGCGGAAGAGGCATGTAAGATAAGACCAGTTGCAAGGCTGGAAGAAAGGAGCAGATTATGACAAGACAAAAAGTGGATGTGATCCCCGCCAGTGTGCGCTCGGTACAGAACGGCGGGCAGCTGAAAAGCCAGACCAACATCCGTGTGGCGGCTTACTGCCGTGTTTCCACCGGCGATGAGAGCCAGCAGACTTCCTACACGACACAGAAAGCATTCTACAAAGACCTCATCACCCGGAAGCCCGGCTGGATCTTTGCCGGCATCTACGCGGATGAAGCAAAATCTGGTACCAACCGGGAGCATCGAGAGGAATTCAACCGCATGATAAAAGATGCGATGGATGGAAAGCTGGACTACATCGTTACAAAGTCCATTTCCCGATTCGCACGAAACACCATCGACTCCCTGACCTGTACCCGTGAGCTTCGGCAGCTGAAGCCGCCCGTGGGTATCTATTTCGAGAAAGAGAATATCGACACGCTGGATGCCAAAGGTGAGCTGATCCTGACGATCCTTTCTGCACTGGCACAAGATGAGAGCCGTTCCATTTCCGATAACATCCGCTGGAGCATTCAGAAGAAGTTCCAGTCTGGTGTCCCGCATATCAATCTGAAACGGATGCTGGGGTATGAGCTTGGGGCAAATAAGCAGTGGGTCATCGCGCCGGAGCAGGCAGAGATCATCCGGTACATTTTTGACCGCTTCGTGAAAGGCCAGACGGCGAATAAGATCGCTCAGGAGCTGAACCAGATGGAAAAGTTCACGGTCAATGGAAAGAAGTGGAGTGCCAGCTCGATCCTGATCGTCCTGCGGAATGAGAAGTATGTGGGCGATATCGAGATGCAGAAGACCATCACCAAAGACTTCCTTACCCACCGTTCAAGCATTAACAAGGGCGAAGCACCCCGCTACTATGTGAAGAACCATCATGTGGGTATCATCGACCGTGTGACTTGGGACAAAGTGCAGACCATGCTGTTCGAGAAGCCGAGGGCAGACATGACGAAAGGCCCCGGCAAGAAAAAGGTAAAGAGCATTAAGGGTTCTCCGTTTGGAAACCTGCGCTGCGGTGCGATCCTGGAGAATGGGCCGGATGCCGGAAAACCCTGCGGGGAAGGATTCTTCCGTACAACCTACACGGGTGTGGCAAATGGTTACAGCGATGAGCGGAGTCTTAAGGCGACTGGTGAGGATACCGGAGAGTATCTGGAAAAATACACTTATTCGTATCCCGTTTGGCGGTGCAAGCGTAAGGTCGGGGAGCGGGACGGTGAGCCGCCGAAGAACGGTTCTCCCGACCAGAAAGCGTATTGCCGGAGCAAGAAAGGCTGCATGTCGGATGAGGAAAAGGAAGCTGCAAACAAGCGCTGCCCCTCAGAACGCTACCATGAGTGTGCGCTGGAGCAGAGTTTCATGGAACTGCTCTACAGCATGAAGCGTGATTTTGAACAACACGGAGATGCCTCCATGATCGTGACGATGTTTGACAATGCCTATGAGCAGGCTGTCCGGCTGGCGAATAACAACAGCATCTCGGTGCAGAGGATGGCAACGGTGGAAAATCAGATCAAGGAGATGGAAGAACGCCTGCAGGATGCCATCAGTCATCAGGTGGCGGCGCTTCGGGAAGCTGCACTGGAACAGAATGTGGAACTGAATGAAGCCCTTTCCAACGGGGAGGTGACTATTGACGACATCGACCTGGACATCCGAAGCGGACTGACACCAGGAAGCATCGGAGTGAGCTTCTATGGGACAGAAACGGAGGAAGGCTCGGAAGCCCAGATTTATACAGAGCTTGTGAACGACCTGCAGGAACGGCTGAAAACACTCCAACAGGAACGGCAGACGATCGAGGAAGAACAGGGCGTGCTGGCGATCATGAAAAAGAACTTTGAATATTTCCTTGCCTGCCTGAAAGAACTGCCGGATACCAATGCAGGCGGAATGCCGTTAAGAGTCAACGGCCTGGATGTACAGGGAAGTCTTCTGAGAGATGTAGACGGCAAGCCCATCGAGGGCCGGGTGTCTGCCGTGACCAGGGGCAGGCTCAAGCTGACTCCTGAGCGGATCGCAGAAGCACCAGATATGCTCCACTTTGAAAAAGGCATCTACTGTGCTTTTGTTGAGAGCGGAGTACTGCAGGGGGATGTGGCAACCTATAAGACAAACTTCGGTGTGACACTGACCTCAAAGGGCAACCGCAGAACGCTTGACAGCTTCATGGGCTATAAGCGGAGTGACATGGACGGCAATGTGGTCTATGTGGACGCTCCTTATAAGGTGTACGGATTCAGCATTCAGTACCGCAGATACCTGACAACTGCAGCGAAGCGCGAGAGGGAAGAAGCGGTGTGATGAAAGGAGACAGGACCCTGCCGGGTGTGGCTTTTGTGGCTGCATCTGGCAGGGCTTTTTTGTTTTTTAAGGTTTTATTGTGCTGCTATTTTGCCTGTTTTTTGTCTGGCCTTTTTTACCCGTAAGGATTGCTATGTGCAGGGTCCTGTTATATGTTGTGGGTGGCGAGAAATACACATACGACAGAAAATACACATAGCGAGGAGTGTTTGAAATGAAAGATGTAGCTGGGATGCTGGCAGAGAAATATGGTGCAACAGCTGAGGAGATTGTGGCGGCCGGTGCTATGAAATTATATCTCCAGAGCATGGAGCCGGCAGAGGCACTGAGAAAGGTGAGGGCTGTGTATGAGCCAAAAGTGATCCGGCTTGACAGTGGCGAAGGCGTGCCGGTACAAAGCAATATTGATGGTGCAAAGTACGCTGCGTTCATCGATGAGTCTGCGGTGTTTGCGGATCAGAAGATGAGAGAGCGTGGGGATGCACTGGCAAAAATGGTTATGGAAAAGTTGAAAGCCGTGGATGGAAAATGCCTGATCAAGTGTGCCAGCGTGGAGTTCATGAGTTTTATCGAGGATGCTTATAGGAGTTTGCGTCGGCGTGAATATTAATGGAAAAATTTACAGGTAATCATTTCCAAGGTATTGGATAGGGTTGTTTATTTTTTTTTTAGAAGAGCATGACCGCTTGAAATAAGCGTGTTTTGATGGTAAGATATTGATGGGGAGATTTATTCTTCACAACCTGAAAGAGGGTGATATCCGATGAATAAGTGTAGAGATTTGGATTTCGAGCGAAAGCATGAAGAAGATCTTCAAAGATTGCGAGGTTTTAGGCTTTTGGATGATGATTTCATGAGCAAAGTCTTTGAAGATATAAAGTGTGCAGAATTTTTGTTGCAGATTATTCTGAATCGAGACGATCTGAAAGTGAAAAAATCCAATAGCCAGTATAGCGTTAAAAATTTACAGGGAAAATCTGTGCGGTTGGATATTCTTGCAGTGGATAGGGAAAACCGTGTATACAATATTGAAATTCAGCGAAATGATAAAGGTGCTGGTGTTAAGCGAGCTAGGTATAACAGCGGTATAATCGATGCGAATGTTACTGAACCAGGCGAGCAGTATGAATACCTGAATGAAACTTATGTGATTTTCATCACAGAGAATGATGTTCTTAAAAGAGGACTTCCGATATATCATATTGACCGTATGATTAAAGAAACAGGAGAATCATTTGGTGACGAATCGCATATTATATATGTGAACTCTCAAATCAAAAATAAAACGGCACTTGGAAAACTGATGCATGACTTTTCTTGTACAAGTGCAAAAGATATGTATTATGAAGTATTAGCTAATCGAGTACAGTACTTCAAAGAAGATGAGAAAGGAGTGGCGGTTATGTGCAAGGTTATGGAAGACATGAGAAATGAAGCTGCAAGAGAAAACTCTCTGGAAACAGCCCGTAGCTTGCTGTTGATTGGAAAGCTAACTTATGAGGAAATAGCACAAGCTACGAAACTTACAGTTGATGAGGTAAAAGAACTAGATGAGAGAAGAAGTGCATAATTGAAACTCATCGCCTACCGGTGCAGTGTGTAACTATTGATATGCTTTTTCCATTGATGGCAGAGAAAACCAGATGTCTAAAAAACTGAAAGAGTGAGCGAAGTGTGCAAGCAGATGGAAGATTTAAGAAATGAGAGTATTCTTGAGGGCATCGACATTGGCGACCTTAGAACGACAGTAAAGTATTATAAAAAGGGCAAGATTACCCTTGAAGAAGCTGCTGAGGACTTGAACATGACTGTGGAAGAATTTAAAGAGAAGATGAACCAAATTCCAGCAGAAGCAGTATAAAACATACCAGCCCACTGGCGCACTGTGTAGATTCCTACATGGTCCGCTGGTGGGCTTCTTTTTTTGTCCTTACCCGCATAAACCACAGACAGCACTTCGGTGTGTTCCAAAGTGCAGTTGTGGCTTATGCGGGCTTTTTTGTTATATGATCAACAAGTTATAAAATCAAACTCCTAAGCCGTATAAAATTGCTTTCATCTCCTTTACCATCCGGGTGAGAATCTCCTGCTCAATTGCATTACAGTCTAAAAGCAGACGGTGGATCTCGGAATCGGCAGTGGACGCGGAGTGCGCCAAACTGTCTACAAGAAGATCATCTGCTGAGGCATTCAGAAAGTTTGCAATCTGAATGAGTGATTCCAAACTTGGTTTGCTCTTTCCGAGTTCTATGTTGCTAATGTGCTTGTTTCCAACTCCGCAGCTGAAAGCAAGTTCTTCCTGTGATAAATTTTTCTTGCTCCTGAAATCAGCGATACGCTGTCCAAGTGCGATATAGTCAATTGCCATGTGTTCCTCCTTATGAATCCCGCATAAGGCAATACGATTATCCCGCATGAAAATGCACATAGCAACCGATCTACAGCTAAGACCGCAAAGTCCTTCACTCCTTTCAGTAGTGTGGTCTTAGCCCCTTTTTCCACCTGCTAGGTGGAATTTTTAAGTTCACTCCACCTGTTAAGTGGAGGTCAAATCATCATGCAACCCTTATAATGTAAATGAGGGAAAGACTGCATACAGAAAGGAACGATGATGGCGAACAAAGGAGAAACAGGAATTCTTACATTATATAGTGATGTACAGGCGACTGCCGTCCGCTGGTTGTGGTATCCGTTCATTGCAGTTGGAAAAATCACATTGCTGCAAGGCGACCCCGGTGACGGCAAGTCCACAATGATGATGAATCTGATAGCAGAACTGTCCAAGGGCGGAACTCTGCCAGATGGAAAAATCATCGGAATGCCGCAGAGGGTCATTTATCAGTGCTCCGAAGATGGTGTTTCAGATACCATAAAGCCCCGACTGGAAAAATGCGGAGCTGATTGCAGAAATGTTGCATTTATTAATGAAGAAACATACAGTGGTCTGACACTGGATGATGAACGTATCCGGCAGGCTATCATAGAATTTCGGCCGCGGCTGGTAGTAATCGACCCGATACAGGCGTATCTCGGAAGCGATTCTGATCTTCAGATTGCCGGAAGAGCCAGAAAGCTAATGCAGCGTCTGGGCATGTGGGCATCTGTATATGACTGTGCCATTGTGCTGATCGGCCACCTCAATAAAAAAGAGGGAACAAAGGGACTTTACCGGAGTCTTGGCAGTATCGATGTTGTGGCAGCGGCACGAAGTGTCCTTCAGGTGGAACGAGATCCTAAAGACGCTGACATTCGTATCGTGCGGCAGATAAAAAACAGTCTGGCTCCATCCGATGGAGAGATTCGTTTTTCAATAACTGCAGAAGACGGATTTCGTTGGCTGGAGTGTGAGATTGCACCAGACCCAACAGCGGAGCCGGAATCACCAAATTTTGAATCGAAGACTGAAAAAGCAGCATATCTGATAAAAAAGCTGCTATCTGAAGGAGACATGAGGTCCAGAGAAATTTATATACGGATGAGCGATGAAGGAATCAGCCGCAGGACAGCAGAAAATACAAAGAAAGAACTCGGCATCCGAAGTTATCGGAAGATGCGTCAGTGGTATTGGAGCATAAAGCCGGAAGAATGAGAGGAAGTACATGATAAGAAGTGAAGCAGAAGCGGTAGACCGCAAGCAAAGGATAAGAGACAGATACAAAGGTGTGGATATCTCTGAATTAGAGGTTATCCCGGCAAAAGCAGTGGAGGGGCTTGGAGAAAGCACCTCTATTCGGCGTGTCGCCGCTTATGTCCGTGTTTCTACTGATAATGATGAGCAGACTTCTTCTTATGAACTTCAGAAAAATTATTATACAGAGTACATAAAGGCACAGCCGGGATGGGAGTTCGTTGGAATTTACGATGATGAAGGCATCAGTGGAACATCGCTGGAGCATCGTAAGGGAATGCAGCAGTTGATTGAAGATTGCAAAGCAGGAAAGATAGACCTGGTCCTTACGAAGTCCATCGCCCGTTTTGCCCGAAACATTGTGGATTGCCTTTCTGTCATTGAAACACTGAAAGATCTTGATCCACCTGTAGGTGTGAAATTTGAAGCGGATAATATTTATACGCTTGACAGTAACGGTCGTATGATCCTGACGATTTTGGCATCAGTTGCCGAAGAAGAATCTCATTCCAAGTCAATCATTATGAACTGGTCCATTGACCGCCGGTTCAGCCGCGGACTGTTCCTGACGCCTGCCCTGCTTGGATATGATCAGGATGAGGACGGCAATCTTGTAGTGAATCCAGCGGAGGCTCAGACGGTAAAGGTCGTTTACTATCTGTACCTGAATGGATTTTCATTTACTGAGATTGCAGAGCTTTTGACAGAATATGGTCGGAAGACAAAATTGGGGAACACAGAGTGGAACCCAGGCACTCTTGCAGGTGTCATTGCCAATGAACGCCATTGTGGAGATGTGCTGGCGAGAAAGACTTTCACGCCAAATTTTCTAACACATAAATCAAAGAAAAATAATAATGATCGGACGCAATACCGGCAAAGGGATCATCACGAGGCAATCGTGTCCAGAGAAGTCTATAATGCAGCAAATCATCTGCGGGCATCCAGAAGTTATGCAAAGAAAAATCGTCCTTTGCCAGTTTTGAGTGTCGTGAATGATGGAATCTTACGCGGATATGTGCCTTTTGATAAGGACTGGACCGGCTTTTCGGCAGAAGAATACCGGGAAGCATCTGAAAGCGTTATGCGGGAAAAACAGCAGGATACGGTAGAAGTCATGAACCGTTTAGACCTCAGCGGATATGAAGTTGTGCGGGCACAGTATTTTGCTACTTTACAGAATCCGGCTATGACGATCTCCAATGGCAAGCTGCGCTTTAATACAGCCTGCCTGAAAAAGTTTGAAGATGTGGAGTATGTAGAACTGCTCCTGAATTCGGTTGACCGCTGTATTGCCATTCGCCCATGCGAAAAGGATAATCCGAACGCGATCCGCTGGGGCAGGCTGAAAGAGGGACGCTGGTGCGCCAGTACACTCGGATGCCGCGGTCTGGCAAAAGCCCTTTTTGACATGATGGAATGGGAAGAAGGTTTGAAATACCGTTTCCGTGGGCAGCTCGTGGGACAGGACGATGACAAGCTGATGCTGTTTGAACTGGATGAGCCGGAAATGGTTAAAGTAGAAGAAATTATCCTGCCATCCAAGGAGCAGGATGAAGAAGGAAAAACCGTCAAGCAGACGATCTATATCTTCCCACCAGAATGGGCAGGTACTTTTGGAAAGCCGATCACAAGTATTGCACAGGTCGGGATTTTACAGCAGGAGCATTACTCTGGAAACTGGGATGTACTTCGGCCGGCAGCAGAGATAGAAGAAATGAATACTTTTACCGCAGATGGCCTGAATGCTCTGCTCCATGAAGCGGAAAAAATAATGGAAGGATGGACTGACACAGATGAATGAAAATACGAACACCATGCCACCGGAAGAGCAGGCAGAAAATGATAGAGACGCAAGAGCGGAAGAATTAGAAAGTACATTTTCCTATGATGGATACCAGGTCGTGCGGAAGGAGCTGTTTGCACATCTTCGTGACCCTGCAATTGTGATCCGCAAGGACAGCATCACATTTAACACAGCCTGCATCACTGGGCTGGAAGATGTGGTTTATGTACATGTCATGTTCAACAGTGATTTGAAGCGCATTGTTGTACGCGGTTGTGATGAAAATGACAAGGATGCCCTGCGCTGGTGCATCGCCAAGCCGGATAAACGTAAAAGCCGGAAGATGACCTGCAAACCGTTTTCAGAACTGGTGTATAAGGAAATGGGCTGGGATACCGAATGCCGATATAAGATGCTTGGGTACAGAATTTCATTTGAAGGGGAAACTCTGTATGTTTTTGACCTGCTTGTGCCGGAAATCTTCCATGAAGGCCAGAAACGAAAAAATGGAACAGATCAGAAAAATGCACAAGAGTCAAAGCCTGCAAATACCAGAAAGGGATTTTACCCAGATGATGTTGCGGGTACTTTTGGCGTACCTGTAGAAGAACATCTGAAAGAATCCGAAGTTCAGCAAATGGATGGCTATGTATCGGTGGGGATGCTGACGGGTAAGACCATCCCCGATACCGGGCTTGATTAAAACGGCCACCAGGATTCCAAGGGGGAAGTGCGCCCATTTTTAAGGAGGGGAGAGTAGTGAATGAAAGAATATGGAACCAGCGGATGCTGGGTCTGACTTTTAATGTCGAAGATGGAAGGATCACAATCTTTCGCAGCACATTGGAAGCATTAGGCTGGCCAACCCACTATCGTTTTCTGTACAACCGAGAGGCAAAACAGGTAGCTGTGCAGAACTGTACGGCTGAAGATGCAGGAGCTCATAAGACACCGAAGCTGACTGTGAGCAACAGCTGCGAGATCAAGTGCGTGGCATTGGTGCGGATGATCTACCGGGACATGCGGTGGAACCGGAACAATACATATCGTCTGGAGGGGAAAAGCATCCCCAGACAGCAACTTGTGAGTTTCGATTTAGGCACTCCGTTTTTGGTCGAAAACGGGAAAGCTCTTGACGAAAATCCAAGCCTCACAAAGCCCCTGTGTGGCGAAGGATTGTCCGCTGCGGAAAGTTCCTCGGCCTCGCCAATTAAACGCGACAGTGGGGCGCTGTGAGGGGTGTGTGGCGAAGTCGGCAAAAGGCAGCCAACCGGGTAAGGATCCAGGATGCTTGCAAGGCAGCAAGGTGGAAGGTGACCGGGTGGGCAGGAGGCTATACAGACAAGTCTACTCAACAAGTGAATAAAATCATTTTTGCACCTATGAACGTAAAAAATAAGTGATTAAGCTCACTTGTGGCTATTGGAATAAGTGATTTTGTTCACTTAGAAAAAGTGAGCTTTTTACGCCACCCGGAGTTTTGGGTGATGCTATCATTTGGTAAAAATAAGTGATTATAATCACTGAAAATCATTACAAACTGAAATAAGTGAGCTTAATCACTTATAAGGAAAAAAGTGAATATTTTACGCTCTGATGTACTTTGAGGTCGTCGATTAGTCAATAATCGGCGGCTTCTTTTTTATGCCCGGAAAAGTGGGTATGTAGCGACATATGGCAATAAGTGAGCTTTATACGCCACCGTCGAGCAACTTCTCCGAACAAATTTGAGTGCAGAAACTATGACAGCAAGACCCAGCACTTTGATACGTCTGCTGTTGAAGCTGTAATCAAGTTCTTGTCCATCCAGTTCAGATCGGCCTTGGTGTACGGAACTTCCGGCTGAATCTCAAAAATGTCTGCACCAATAGCATCGGCAAGATTTTCAGCAACCTTTGCGGTAACGCCGCTGGCGGAGAAGTAAGCAACAAGTCGTTTGCTCATGACAAATGCACTTCCTTTGATTGATTTTCATGGTTTAAGTATAGCACGTTGAATAGGGAGCATCAAGTAAGGCTGAGTGGACGAATGTGCTAATATTGCAAATGAAATAAGCACAAAAGAAAGTTTGCATTGACTTTCGTGCTTATTTGGAATACAATATAAGCACGAAGGTGAGGTGACGCTTATGATGAACATGAACAATTTGGCTCAAACACATGAGATTTTAACACCGCAGCTTGCAACAAAAGTAGGTTTAACGAAATTTGAGTTTTATAAATATGTAAAGGCCAATGAATACGAGCAAGTCGGACATGGCGTATACGCAGCAAAAGATACTTGGATTGACGAATTAGAAATGCTGTACCGCCGCTGCCCGATGGGAGTGTTTTCTCATGATGAAGCGTTCTATTATTATGGGCTGACAGATCGGGAACCGCTTGTTCATACACTCACGATTTATAGTGGATATAATGTTCACCGCTTGAAAGAGGATGGCTATAAGGTTTATACAGTAAAAAAGGAACTTCTTGACGTTGGCAAGCAAATCGTAAAAAGCAATCAGGGAAATGAAATTCCTATGTACGATTTGGAACGGACAATTTGCGACTTAGTGCGGAGTAGAAGTTCTATAGAAGTACAGGATTTCAATGCAGTATTAAAAGCGTATGTCGGGAGAAAAGATAAGGACCTTAATAAACTGATGAAGTATGCAAAGCTATTTCGAGTGGATAAGATCATCCGAAATTATATGGAGGTACTACTGTAAATGGGATTTACACCTGAACAGATAAAAGGGCGTATCAAGAGCGTTGCAAAACAGAACAATGCAGACGCAAGGACACTCATGCGAATCTATATGATGGAGCGTTTTCTGGAAAGACTGGCACAATCAGAATATCGGGATAACTTCATTATCAAAGGCGGAATACTGGTTACGGCAATGATTGGTGTTGCGCACCGTTCCACGATGGACATAGACACCAGCATGAAGAATCTAAATCTATCTGCGGAGGATGCCTTGCGAGTTGTCAATCAGGTCAAAGATATTGACCTTGACGATGGTGTTTCTTTTGATGTTAAAGACGTTTCCAATATCATGGATGAAATGGAGTATCCGGGAATCCGCGTTACCATGAATGCCAATGTGGGAAGATTGATTACGCCCTTGAAAATTGATATTTCCACGGGCGACGTGATTACCCCACGGGCAATCGAGTTCAATTATGATCTCTTGCTGGAAGATCGTTCTATCAGTCTATGGTCGTATAATTTGGAAACTATATTAGCCGAGAAGTTGCAGACAGTTTTGGCGAGGGGCATCTTAAACACCCGAATGAGAGATTTTTACGATATACGGATGCTGCTTGATACATACGAAGATAAAGTCAATAAGGCTGTGTTGAAAGATGCTTTTGCTGCAACTTGCAAAAAGAGAGGAACGGATCATCTGCAGGAGCAGGCCGAGGAGATTATCAAAATTATTGAAGCAGATGAACAGCTTCAAGTGCTGTGGAGAGCATATCAGAAGAAATACTCGTATGCAGCAGAAATTGATTATGCCAGTGTGATAAGGGACGTAAGAAAATTGATGGATTGGATTCGATAAGTAAATATTGAAAATAGAATAACGAGTAAAGCCCTACAAGGCTCAGGTCGGTTCAGAACTGACTGAAAGCCTTGTAGGGCTTATTTTTTTGCGATTTTTTCTAAAAAGTTTTCGCCCCTATCTTGACATCAGGGGGCCCGGCCAGTTTCATTATGCCGTTGCAGATTGGTAAGACTCCCATCGTTGTGCCGCGTCAGCATCAATTCAATGAGCATGTGAACGATCATCAAGTTGAGTTTGCGAGGAATGTGGCACAGAGAATGGGAACGATTATTCCGGTGGAAGACATCAATACTCTGGGAGATATTATCACGAACTATGACCAGATCGTTGCAGGTATGGGGCATGGCATGAGCAGCAATAATGCGAAATTTAATGAAGAACTTGAGAAACTGGTAAGATCTCTGGGAATTTAAACTATTATAAGGATAGCAAGTGTGGTGCTGAGGAAAAATGGAGAAAAAGAAGGTAATAATCGTAAGTACAGTTGGTCTCATTTACGACGGAATAACAAGCGTTATTCTGTCGTATCTGCAAGCTATGAATCTTAGCAAACTGGATATTTATGTTGTATCTACAATGAAATGTGAACAATCCATAAAGAAAAGCATACTGGATTTAGGATGTCATATTGTTGAACTTCCTTCACGGAAAACCGAGACACTGAAGTACGCAGTACAGCTAACGAAGTTTATTCGCTTGCATAAGATTGAGGTGACAAAGCGTAATGAAATTGACCCGGAAGCTGCATTTTATGTGCAGTTGATTTTCCAGTGGGAACTGATGGGTGTACCTATTTTTGAAATTGCTCGACGAATGACATTGCTGCAGGTTCCGACTCCACGGGAGTGGCATAGAAAAATGGTTGAGGGAAAAGAAGTACTTACCTGTAAAAAGTGGGGCGTAACCACGATCCGGCACATTCTGGAAAATCAAACCTATGTGGGCGATACCATCAACAATAAGAGTACACAGAAGTTATTCGCAGGACAGGACAGGCACGAGCTTCCCAAAGAACAGTGGTATGTGGCAAAGAACACACATCCGGCCATCATCGCAAGGGATGATTTTGAAAAGGTGCAAAAAATCTTGGACAAGAATCGAGCGGTATTCCATACCGTAAGAGCAAAGTCGGAGCAGATTCGGGCAGAATATCAGAATGACCTTGCAGGAATGGTGTTCTGCGCAGACTGCGGCAGACCGATGGAGTTTGACAGACTGCCGCATGGAGCAGAAGAAAGCAAAAAAGTCTGCTATTACATCTGCAAAGCGAGGCAGGCTGACGATAAGTGCATCGGCCACCAGATTACGGAAAAGTTGCTGAAAGCCCTGATAATGGATCAGCTGCACCTGTTTATTGCACAACTTAGTAATAGACGCAAGGTGGTAGAAGAACTGCAAAAAATTGAAGATGTGCAAAATCCTGTTTATCGCGCAAAGGGAGAGATTATGAGCCTGACCGATAAAGTTGGGCAGATGGCAAAGAAGCGGGAACAGCTTTATGCGGATTATGTAGCTGGTGTTGTAGATTCCGAGGATTACCAACTGATTCGGGAAGATTATTCCAGACAATATGATGGCCTGCGGGCTGCTCTGCAGGAAGCAGAAAACAAAAAGGTGGAAGTGGAACGGCAGATTGAAGAATATCTGGATATGACCTCACATCTGGAAGAACATCTGGACAGCTTTGGATTTGATATTCAGTTGGTAAAATCCCTTGTGCAGAGAATCGAAGTAGGCGCGGACAAACGGATTCGGATTGTCTTTGGATTCCGGGATGTGTTTGCAGAACTGGGAAAGGAGAGTGCAGAAAAATGATCGCGGCATACCAGCGCATTTCACGGGCAGACGGTGACTTGGGTAAAGATGGAAAGGACAAGAGCAACAGTATTGAAAACCAGAAAGAACTGATCCAGCGGTATATCTCCCACAAGGAAAGCTTACAAAATCTGCCTGTAATGGACTTTGTGGATGATGGCTACACGGGCAGCAATTTTGATAGACCGGGTTTCCAACAGATGATGGATGGTGTGCGCAGCGGTAAGATTGATACCATTATTGTAAAAGACCTCTCTCGCTTTGGCCGTGACTATATTAGTGTAGGCGAGTACATGGAGCAAATTTTTCCGCTGTTGGGCGTTCGGCTCATTGCCATCAATGATAACTATGACAGCAATAATTATAAAGGTACAACGC
>ENA-OROL01001526-OROL01001526.1-human-gut-metagenome-genome-assembly--contig:-NODE-1526-length-18636-cov-3.354610_pt1 | contig 18636 bp, 18 predicted proteins | sample MGYA00242128_ERZ509048 | MGnify/ENA primary metagenome ERZ509048 (study PRJEB26280, sample SAMEA2338750) | human gut metagenome | biome: human gut; feature: human-associated habitat; material: faeces...
GTGGAGAAAAAGTTTCCACAGGGAGAACTGCAATGCTTCAAAAATGAAAACCGTTATAAATGGAAAATAAAGGAAGAGAATGGACTACGCTATCTTCCAAAAACCGAAAGAAATCAGGCAGAAATATTGGCATTAAAAAAATATTATGAATGTAGGAAAAAAGAATTGGAGAGCGAAGCCGCTGGATGGAAAGCTTATTTGAGAAAAACAGAAAAGATTAAAATAAGTTCAGAATATTTATTAAATCATCCGGAGTATGGAAGATTGCTGGCTAAGAATTTTAGACCATTGAACAGGGAACTAGAGCGGTGGCAGGAGGAACCATATGAAAAAAGTACAAAACATCCGGAAGACCTATTGGTACAGGGAACCCATGGGAAAATGCTACGGTCTAAATCAGAAGCAATTATTGACAGAATGCTGTTTCAAAATAAAATACCATTTCACTATGAGGAAAAATTAGTTTTAGATGGAATTATTTTATATCCTGATTTTGTGATACGACATCCAATCACAGGACAATATTTTTACTGGGAGCATTTTGGAATGATGGATAATCCGGATTATTGCAAACATGCCTGTGACAAAATAAAATTATATTGTCAACATGGTATCATTCCATCCGTAAACCTGATTCTTACATATGAAACAAAACAGTATCCATTGAGTGCAGACAAAGTAGAAATGATTTTGCAGGAATATTTTGGTTGTAGCAGAGGCAATGCCGTGATAGGATAAAACATATCAGCAATAGTAAGATAAGGGGGATGTGCAAAATGAAGCACCTGATCATTGTAAAGTTTAAAGAAAATGTATGGGACAGGGAGACCGAGGCGAGCAGAAAGATGCTTGCGGATATCCGGGAGATCTTCGATCGGACGAAGCAGATCGAAGGCGTCCGTACGGTAAACCTTTATGAAAATGTGACGCCTAGACCGAACCGGCATGACCTGATGATCGAGATGGAGATGGATCCGGAGGCGCTGCCTGTATACGATGATTCCGCAGCTCATCAGGAATGGAAGGCAAAGTACGGGGAGTATATTCAGACTAAGACCATTTTTGATTACGAATAAAGTATATAATTTTATGAAAAAGAGAAAACGAGAATGAAAGAAAATTAGAATGAAAGAAAACCAGAATGAAAGAAAACCAGAATCTGATCGGCAGGATAATCATTGCGGTAGCTATTGTGATTGCGGGAATATTGATCGCAAATGTGCTGGAGCATCTGGGTGGAAGTATTGGTGCAGGGATTAACACGAGTACGAGTCAGATCAATTAACAGATGACAGAAGGGCTGGAGGCAGTTATGGAAGAATTTGATATCAGAGAAGCTACGCCGAAAGACGCGGAGAAGATTATCACATATTTAGCACAGGTAGGTGGAGAGACAGATTATCTGTCCTTTGGAAAAGAAGGGCTTCCTATTTCGACAGAAGAGGAAGAGAAATTCATACAGAATATAAATAAGGAGGAACATTCCGTTCTCTATGTAGTATGGAAAAATGGAGAGATCATCGGAGATGCCAGCTTAAGCGGATTCCCTAGAAGGATGAGGCACCGCGCCGAATTTGGACTCTCCGTGGTAAAGTCGGAATGGGGGAAGGGAATTGGTAGTGCACTGTTACAGAAATGCATTATGTATGCAAAAGAACATATGATAGAACTGATCAATCTGGAAGTCCGAAGTGATAATGTACGCGCTATTCATGTCTATGAGAATTATGGCTTCCGAAAAATCGGGACCTCGCCGGCGTATTATAAGATGGACGGAACATATTATGATTTCGATCTGATGGTATTAGACCTTAGAAGGGAAAGAGAGTAGCTATCGATATCGCCGCGGTCATCATCGCAAAGGTCATCGAAACGGACAGGCAGCAATATCGGAGAAAAACTCGGCACGATCTCAGCACAGATGAATTAACAAAGAAATCCAGAGGACTGCAAAGAACCCCAGAGGACTAGAAAGAAACACAAGGAGCCATAACACCATGGAAATATTTGACATCGTAGATGAAAAAGGCATTCCCACAGGGGAGACCATAGCACGCACACAGGCGCATGAAAAGGGTGTCCGCCACAGAACCGCCCATATCTGGATCGTGAGGGAACAGGACGGAAAAGCCCAACTGTTATTACAGAAGCGCTCCGCTGAGAAAGATAGTTTCCCGGGGCGGTTCGATACCTCTTCCGCCGGACATATTCAGGCTGGGGATGAGCCGGAAGAGTCCGCAATCCGGGAGCTTCACGAAGAACTGGGAATCCGGGCATCAAAGGAGGATCTTACATTCGCCGGATGTTTTGATATTCAATACGAAAAAGAATTCTATGGAAAAATGTTCCGGGACAATGAAGTGGCATTCGTCTACATGTACACCAAGCATGTAGATGCTAAAAAGCTTACCCTGCAAAAAGAGGAAGTGGAGTGCGTGGAGTGGTTCGATATGGAGGAACTCAATACTGCATTGCAGCCGCCCAGAGACCGAAGGTTCTGCGTTCCCATGGAGGGCTTTCGGATTGCTAAACGATGGTGGGAGAGCAGAAGATAAGGATTGCAGCACATGGAAGTATTGGAATTTGCTTTTGCAGCAAGCGGAAGTGAAGCTTGGACAATGTATGAAAATGCTAAAGTAGAAAAGAATGCAGTAGACAGATAGGCGAGTAAAAAGAGCCGCCCTCTTACGAGGACAGCTCTTTTATATTGCAATCTTCTTATTGGCGATTTATTGACGATGCCATTAAATTACTTCACAGTTACGGAAGTGATGTGAGGGTTCACACCTTCGTACCAGTACAGGAAGCCTTCCATATCAACGGTGTCACCGATCTTTAAGTTCTTTACTGCGTTGTAAACATCGGTGGTGTTGTCGCACAGATAAGACTCAACGGTGAAGGTATAGGTCTGACCATTCAGAGATACGTTGAAGTACAGGTCGTTACCGTCTTCACCGGAACCGTCCCAGTTGTACAGGAAAGCAACGTCGTTGCCGTCAGCATCCTGACCTGCAGCTTCTACGGTCATGCCCTTGAAAGCTACGAACTGGTTCTGGTAGTTGATCAGATCATCGGTACCTAACAGATCGGTCACATCGGTAACGGGAGCGATGTAGCTGCCGTCTTCGATCTCGAAGGTAGCACCTTCAGCGATCTCTACTTCACCGGACCACTCGGTCTTATAACCGGTTACTTTGATCTTGGTACCGGGTACCAGCTTTGCATAATCCTCTTCGGAACATACGGCATTATAAATGAAGTAAGCGCCGTCCTGATCCTGGGTGTACAGAGTGGCCTTGTCTTCCCACCAGGACTGTTTAGCCTGAACATAAGCCTCGATCACAACTTCAGAATCGAGATCAGCAGCCATGTACTCTTCATAGGTCATAACACCCTCGGACTTCTCATCAGCAACAGCCTCAGTAGAAGCTTCGGTAGTAGCAGCTTCGGTAGTAGCCTCAGTGGTGGCAGCAGCGGTAGATTCAGCAGCAACGTCTGCATTGCTGTTTCCACATGCAGCGAGAGACAGAACCAGAGCCATAGCCATGGTTAATGCAAGTGTCTTCTTTTTCATAATAATCCTCCATTCCTGCGCTTTGTGGCGCATATGGGTCTGTGCAGATACACAGACATCTCCTCAATTTATCCGGTGCGCTCAGACACCGAACAGTTCCATTATACCTGAAACGTAAGATAAATCAAGGCTTTTTGCAAAAAGAGACCCCATGCGCAGGAAAATACCACCAGATATTATCTTACGAATGGGGCTGAAAAATTACTTCTTTCTGTTTTTTAAATATTCCCGCCCGACATACAGCAGGATCAGAACCCAGGTGACTACAAGTGTGCTTAACAGGAGCACGGAAGCCCGGGGCATGGCACCCAGTTCCTTTTTGCCGAAGGAGGCATCACTTCCCTGACCGAGACGGTACAGGCTCTCCACATCGCTGTAAAGCTTTTGCATGTAGGCATCATCCACAGTTTCTTTTCTACGGGTGGACTTCACCACGTTTTCAATCAACTGTCCGGAAGCATCACGTAAGGATGCGGAACCGTTGAAGACCGGTGTAACGAAGGTGCTGTCCACGTTGTCAAGCAACAGTTTGGAAGCTTCAATCTTCACTGCATAATGTGTACCGTTATCTGCACCGCTTTTGGACAGATAATCCTGATATTCTGCGGAGCTTTGTGCCTTAGAGGTTACAGGTACATAGCCTTCTGTCTCGGAATAAGCGATCTGCACATCGTTGGTGAGCAGATACTGGGCAAACAGCCAGGATGCCAGTACTTCCTGGGAGTCTGATTTATTGAAGACGCAGACGGAAGGACCCTGAGAGATCATTTCGGGATGCTCCGGGTCAAACTGGGGAATCATCCGCACGGCGGTCTCAAACTGCACCAGAGAGTCCTCACTGATATCCGACAGCGGAGCGAAAGTACCCATCCAGGTAGCTCCGGCAGTGGAATCAATGGCAAAAATACATTGCCCTGCATTCAGAAAGTTCGCAGGATAACCGGAAATCTTGAAGGTGGAAAAGGCACCGCTTTTTACGTGTCCGGCAATACCATACAAAAGATCCGTGGTGGTATCGTTGAAAAGTTCAATGCTGCCGTCAGCTGTGGAATATCCCGCGTTCTTTTGCTTTAACATCTGGATCATCATGTTATCGGTGGACTTGTAGATAAACGGGATCAGTACGTTCTGTCCGTTGACTACATAGGTGCCGTCCGCATTTTGAGCGGTGGCAGCCTCGGAGACCTCCCAGATGAAATCCCAGGTCAGTACATCCGGCAGAGTATATCCAAGATTTTCCACGTAGGTCTTATTCACGTAGCAGGCTTCGGTGGAACGCATGTAGGGTACGGCATAGTAATGACCGTCGATGGAGCATTCATTCAAAAACTGCGGAATGACTTCTTCTCTGGTAGGACCGTCATAGGCAAGCTCCGTGCCGCCCAAACCGTATTTCTCATCAGCAAACAGGTCATCCAGAGGAACTACGGTGTTCTGTCCGGTGAGGTAGGTGGCAATGTGATCCGGGTAGGTGATGCAGACATTGGGTGTCGTATTGGTGGAAATATTGGTAATGACATCGTTGTAAATTTTGCCGTAATCCGTGTATAGATTCAGGTTCACCGTGATATTGGGATACAGGGCTTCAAAATCCGCGATGGCTTTTTTGTAGATTTCCGTCTGGGTCTTGTTGGTATCGTTTTTCGCCCAGAAGGTGATCTCATAGTTCCTGGAAGTATCGAATTCCTCCGGAACAGTGAATTCCGGCAGCCCCTTGGAACCATGGCAGCCGGTCAGAGACAGGGACAGCCCGCCCAGGGCACATAAGAGTGCCAGCTTTTTGCTAAATCGACTCATCCTTTGGTACCTCCTCTGGCAACGCCTGCCATGACTTTTTTACGGAATACGAGGAACAACACCACCAGAGGAACGGAGATCACGACCACCGCAGCCATCATGGCGGGGATATTCTCTCTGCCGAAACCATTCTCACGGATCTCCTGGATACCGTTGGATACCAGATAGTAATCCGGATCATCGGTGATCAGTCTGGGCCACACATAGGAGTTCCAGCATTCAATAACCTTCAAGATCACGATGGTGATCAGCGTGGGCTTGCAGATGGGCACCATGACCTTGCGCAGATACCGCAGATCGGAAGTACCGTCCACCTTGGCGGCATAATACAGCTCGTCCGGAATCTGTGCGAAATTCTCCCGCAGCAGATAGATATAAAATACGCTGGTCACGGAAGGCAGGATCAGGCCGGTGAAGGTATTACGCAGATCCAGGTTCGTGATAGTGGTGAAATTCGTAATGACCACCAGCTCGTTCGGAATCATCATCAGGGATAAAAATAACGTAAAGATCAGATCTTTTCCGGCAAATTTCAACCTTGCAAACGCGAAGGCCGCCAGGGTGATGACCACCAACATGATGGCAGTGGTGACCACAGTGAAAAACAAAGTGTTCCACAGGTATCTTCCCAGAGAAACAGTGGTAAAAGCGTCCACGTAGTTCTGCAGAGTGGGAGACAGAGTGAAAAACTTCGGAATATATTCCGCATTATAGGAGCCGTAGCTTTTTACGGAGGTCAGTACCATCCAGTAAAAAGGGAACAGCACGATCAGCGCCCACAGACACAGAAAAAAGTAGACGATCCCATTACGGATATTGCCGCAGATCCGGGTGCGCTTTTCTTGTTTTTTATAATCAGATGTAACATCAGACATCACAAAGACCTCCTTTCCTATACATAGTGGACATGCTTTTTGCTGACCAGCAGATTGATGCAGGTGATGGTCAGGACGATGGCAAACAGCAGGATCGCCGCGGCGGAAGCATAGGAAGGATATCCGCCGCTGTCGCCGTAGAGCATGTCGTAGACGTAACCGACAATGGTATTCATCTCTGCAGCATTTAAGTTCGTGCCGAAGAGCGCCACGGCATCACTGTATGCCTTGAATGCGCCGATAAAGCCGGTGATGATCAGGTAGAACACCATGGGGGAGATCATGGGCAGTGTGATCTTCGTGAACATCCGGAAACGGGAAGTGCCGTCCACTCTTGCCGCATTGTAGTACATGGGGTTCACACTGGCGAGAGCGCTGGTCAGGATCAGGATCTTAAAAGGCATAACGATCCAGATGGTGTAAAAGCACAGCACGAACATTTTCGCCCAGTAGGGTCCATCGATGAAATCTACGGAGCTGCCGCCGAAAAACTGGATCAGCAGATTGATCAGACCGTCGGAGTAAGGAGTCTTTTTGAAAAGAATCATGAAGACCAGACCGACCGCCAGCGTATTGGTTACGTAGGGCAGGAAAAATATGGTCTGGAACAGATCCCGCAGCGGTTTGATGGAGCTTAAGGCAGCGGAGATCAAAAGAGCCAGTCCGGTGGAGACCGGAACGGTGATGATGACCAGAATGAAGGTATTTTTCAATGCCTGTAAAAAGTACGGATCGTGGAGTACATAGGAGTAATTGTACATGCCTACGCCGTAAAAGGTCTGGGATGCGGAATTGTAACCCTCTTCAAAGGAGTACACGAATACGTCGATAAGAGGATAGATCATAAAAGCACCCAGAAACAGGAATGCCGGCAATAGATAGAGCCAGGCTTTCAGATTTTGTTTTTCCATAAGAAACCTCAATTCTTTCTGCAGTCCATGAATATCGCCGGACTGCAAAAGCGGATAAAATATTAGAAACGGATACGTTCTTCGGTGTCGGTGCAAAAGAGGAATACTTTTGCGGGCTTTAAGGCAAAATGCACTTTTCCGGTGGGAAGAGATCTGCCTTCGTCCGCATCAATGATGGAACGGATGGTAACGTTCTGGGACTTCTCATGGGTGGAAACAATGCTCACATCCCGGCCCATGACCTCCAGACGCACCAGATCGCAGGAGAGTGGTCCGTCCTCTTTTAAGACGAAGCCTTCCGGGCGAATGCCGACATGCACGGGCTGATCCGCTACTCCGGGAGTGGACAGGACAGCCTCGGAGCCAATGTATAACTGTTCATTTTTTACCTCACCGGAAAATACATTGATGGGAGGTGTGCCGAGGAACTTTGCAACGAACAGATTCACGGGATCATCGTATACGTTCTGGGGCTTGCCGATCTGCTGTACGATACCGTCCTTCATCACGACGATCATATCGGAGATGCTCATGGCTTCGTCCTGATCGTGGGTAACGAAGATGGTGGTGATCTGTGTCTCCTGCTGGATCCGGCGGATCTCTTCTCTGGTCTGGAGACGGAGTCTGGCATCCAGATTGGAGAGAGGCTCCGCCAGAAGAACTTTTGGCAGCTTAACTAAGGCTCTGGCGATGGCAACACGCTGCTGCTGACCGCCGGAGAGCTCATTGGGTTTACGCTCTAACAGGTGATCGATCTGTACCAGCTTTGCTGCCTCCAGCACGCGCTTATTCATCTCTTCTTTGGAAAGCTTGTCAGCACCCTTCAGATTCTCCAGGGGGAACTGAATGTTTTTTTCCACAGTGAGGTGGGGGTAGAGGGCATAGTTCTGGAACACCATGCCGACACCACGGTTCTCGGGCGGGAGTCCGGTGACATCATCTTCGCCGAAAAAGATCTTGCCATCGGTGGGTTTCAGCAGACCGCAGATCAGATTCAAGGCAGTACTTTTGCCACAGCCGGAGGGACCTAAGAGTCCGATCAGCTTGCCGTCAGGAATCTCGAAGTCGAAGTCATTCACGGCAATGACATCCTCGCGGTTCTTCCTGCCGCGGACAGGACCGCGTGCGGGGAATTTCTTGGTCAGATGCTGTAATACGATTTTCATGTGTATATTTCCTTTCTTATAATGAATCTAATGAATTCAAAATGGCTGACCAGTTCAGTCCGCGCCATTCGCAAAGCCGCGTTATCACGCTTTTACGTCACTTCGTGACTGCCTTTGCTCATAAATTGGCGCTCTGTGCATGAATATATTCGTTCACAAAATCATGCGAGCATGATTTATGTTCTCGGATATATTCATGACTGAACTGTTGCGCTAAATCCCATAGGAATCTTTCAAAATCCTACAGCGATTTGTAGCAAATGAACCTAAATCCCATAGGAGTCCTTCAAAATCGCAAATGATTTTCAGATTCCATAGGAATCTTTCAAATCATTCGATATATGATCCAGGTCGGGGTATACGAAGCTCTCGGAGATGCCGAATACCCGCAGGCTTTCAATAAAGTATTGTTTCCGCCCGGAGGGAATAATGATCTTATACAGCATATTTTCATCGCAGATGTCTTCCAGACGTTCCAGAGAGTTATGTACGGTGAAGTTGGAGTACTGGGAGTACATGCGGAGGTTATTCTCTGTGGAGCTGCAAGCCAGAATCTTGTTTTTCAATTCCGGATTGTGGTGGTTGTGTTTGAAGGCGGGCAGCAGCATTTCCTGTGTGGTGTCCGCATCAATGGGATAGATGCAGTTGCCGAAGCCTTCCTTCTCGTTCAACAGACCCGGTGTCAGTACCCAGACGCAGGCATCGGTGTCCGGAGTCTCCCGGTAAGTCTCCGTGGCGAAAAATACGGCGATCAGGGGAGACTGGGTCCAGTCTAACATTCTCGTGGGCAGACCGTAGTGCTGCATCAGGGAGACCCAGCCGGCGTAATTGTGTTTGTCGGGAGGATTGTCCAGGATCTGTCTCGCCCGGATATAGAAATCATTGGCAATATAGCGTTCGGAGTCCAGTCTTTTCTGGCTTCGTTGGATGGAAGGGATCAGAGTCAGATCCGCATTCTCTTCCCCGCGGAACCAGAGGCGGACGCCGTGCTTTTGGCGTAACGTGCTGACGAACTGTAGGAGTTCATCGATGGTGCTTACTTTTTGTGTTAACATGATAGACCTCGTTCTTGTTTCTTTATCCTAGCCGGATGCCTACGGATTGTTTTGTGCTATTCGCATATCGTGAAGCTTACCGGGGCATCAAGCTATTTTATTATAGATGGTTTTTCTCAGTTGTACAAGTATCCATTCTGTGGTATGGTAAAAGAAAGAATACGGAAAACGTTTTTATAATAAAAATAAAGAACACAGGAAGGAGTACACTATGGCAAAATGGCTTGATAATGCAATCTTTTATGAAATTTATCCCCAGTCTTTTCTGGATACCAATGGTGACGGTATCGGTGATTTTCAGGGTATCATAGAAAAACTGGATTATATTAAGGAACTGGGATGTAATGCGATCTGGATGAATCCCTGTTTTGCATCCCCCTTCGGAGATGCAGGCTATGATGTGGCGGACTACTATCAGGCAGCGCCCAGATACGGCACCAATGCGGACCTGAAGCGTCTGTTTAACGAAGTACACAAGCGGAATATGCATATTCTGTTAGACCTGGTACCGGGACATACCTCTGTGGCACATCCCTGGTTTAAGGAGTCCTGTAAGGCAGATCGTAATGAATTTACCGATCGTTATATCTGGACCGACAGCACCTGGGGACAGCTGGAGAACATGGGAAGCCTGTGCGGTATCTCCGAGAGAGAGGGCTCTGTGATCGTGAACTTTTTCGCACACCAGCCGGCACTCAATTATGGATTTTATAAAAAGACACAGGACTGGCAGCAGGATCCCGATGATCCCGGCCCTAAGGCAACGCTTGCAGAGATGGAAAATGTCATGCGGTTCTGGATCGGCATGGGCTGTGACGGCTTCCGTGTGGATATGGCAGGTTCTCTGGTGAAAAACGATGAGGACGGCAAGGGAAACATTGCTCTGTGGAGAAAGGTAAGAGCGTTCCTGGATGCAGAGTTCCCCGAGGCAGTGCTGGTATCCGAGTGGGGAGAACCGGACAAGTCCCTGCAGGGCGGCTTCCATATGGACTTTTTACTTCATTTTGGACCGTCTCATTATAACGATCTGTTCCGCTGCGAGGAGCCTTTCTTCTCCGGAAGAGGTAAGGGGGATGTGGCAGCCTTCGTGGAGAAATACAAGGAAAATTATGAAAAGGCACAGCGCAAGGGTCTAATCTGCATTCCTTCCGGTAACCATGATATGGATCGTCTGGCGAGAAGCATTCATGGGGAGGAGTTAAAGGTGGCATTTGCATTCCTTCTGTCCATGCCCGGTGCACCTTTCCTGTATTACGGTGATGAGATTGGTATGCGCTATGTGGAAAATCTGCACTCCGTAGAGGGCGGTTACGGACGTACCGGTTCCCGTTCCCCAATGCAGTGGGATCATACCACCAACGCCGGTTTCAGCGCGGCACCGAAGGAAAAACTTTATGTAAAACAGGACGAAGCCACTGACCGTCCCACGGTGGAGGCGCAGATGGCAGATCCGGATTCCCTGTATCATGAGATTCAGAAATTGATAGGCATTCGTCAGGCTCACAGCGCATTGCAGAGCCGTGGAGAGATCGAGTTCGTCTATGCCGAGGAAAAACAATATCCTCTGGCGTATCTGCGCAGTGACGACAAGGAGAAGATTCTGGTCATCATCAATCCGGCGGACAGAGAGGCCAGCTTCGACGGAGACTATGCGGTAAAGGAAGTTTTGTATACCTTCGGCGGGGAAGCTGCATTTGCAGGCGGAAAGGTTACTGTGCCCGGGGGCAGCGCCGGATTTTATCTGTTGTAGGTGGTGGAATATATTTTAAAAGAAGTGGATGATCAGTCTGGCGTAGCGGAGGAGCTTTTGAAAAAATGATTGCGGTATCTCCAAAAAAATATGCTATAATGAACGCAGATCATGAACAGCGTCGCATGCATGCCTTGCACAATATGACTGTTTGCAGGAGATATTGGGTAAGATGTGTGGAGTATAGATAGAGTATAGATATACGAAAAGAGAACCGTATGAATCAGGTAAATTATCAGAAAGAATTAGAGAAAATTTTAAATACCTTACAGGAGAAGGGCGAGGCGTCACCGGATTACCGGCCGCCCCGCCTGTTTCTGCATAGCTGCTGCGCACCCTGCAGCAGTTATTGTCTGGAATATCTGTGCCGTTATTTTTTGATCACGGTATTTTATTACAATCCCAACATTTCCTTTTCGGAAGAATACCGAAAGCGCGTGGCGGAGCAGAAGCGTCTGATCGACGCTTATAATAAAGAAGAAAAGGGATGGCCCATCGACATCGTGGAGGGAGATTATGAACCGGAGCGTTTTTATGAGATGGCGAAGGGCTACGAGAACTGTCCCGAAGGGGGAGAGAGGTGTTTTCGCTGCTTCGACCTGCGGCTGCGCAGGACTGCGGAGCTGGCGGCAGATGGCGGTTATGACTATTTTGCCACGACCCTGACCATCAGCCCTCTGAAAAATGCGGCGAAGATCAATGAGATCGGGCAGGCACTGTCCGGGGAATATGGTATCCCCTGGCTGCCCTCGGATTTCAAGAAAAAGAACGGGTATAAGAGATCCATCGAACTGTCCGCAGAGTATGAGCTGTACCGGCAGAATTACTGCGGCTGTGCCTTTTCCAAGGCGGAGCGGGAAGCACAGATTGCAAATGCGTAATTGCGTCTTGCGGGATGAGGAATTTTAGGATATAGTAGAAATATTGAAAACAGCGCAGAAGCGTGAGAGATAGAAATTGTGACTGCACAAGATATTCCGGTACATTACAGGAAGTAACGGAATACCGGCAGATTACTGAAAGGTATGAGGATTGACTGACATGAAGAAATTTTTAGAAATGCTGACAGAGGAAATGCAGCAGGCATTTACCGCAGCGGGCTATGACGGAAATCTTGGAAAAGTTATGCTTTCCAACCGTCCTGACCTGTGCGAATATCAGTGTAACGGCGCCATGGCGGGAGCCAAGCTGTATAAAAAAGCCCCCATCATGATCGCAAACGACGTGGCAGAGCAGTTAAAAGACAGCAAGGTGTTTTCCGAAGTGGTGGCAGTAGCCCCCGGATTCCTGAACCTGAAGGTCAGTGAGGCATTTTTGCTCACCTATTTACAGGGCATGGAGGCAAATGAAAAATTCGGTCTGGAGAAGCCCGAACATCCCAAGAAGATCATTATCGACTACGGCGGCCCCAACGTGGCAAAACCTCTGCATGTGGGACATTTACGTTCCGCAGTGATCGGTGAGAGCGTAAAACGCATCAGCCGCTATGTGGGACATGAGGTTATCGGTGATGTGCATCTGGGTGACTGGGGATTACAGATGGGTCTGGTCATCACCGGTTTACAGGAGAGACAGCCGGAACTGGTATATTTTGATGAGAACTACGCCGGGGAATATCCCGAGGAAGCTCCGTTTACCATCAGTGAACTGGAGGAAATCTATCCCGCAGCCAGCGCCAAGTCCAAGGAAGATCCCGAGTACAAGGCAAAGGCCATGGAAGCAACCTTCAAATTACAGAGCGGTGTCAGAGGATATCGTGCTCTGTGGAAGCACATTATCAATGTGTCTGTGAACGACCTGAAGAAGAATTATTCCAAATTAAACGTAGAATTCGATCTGTGGAAGGGAGAGAGCGATGTCCATGACATCATCCCGGAGATGGTCGCTTATATGAAGGACAACGGCTATGCACACTTAAGTGAGGGTGCGTTGGTAGTGGATGTCAAGGAAGATACCGACACCAAGGAGATCCCTCCCTGCATGATCTTAAAATCCGACGGAGCCTCTCTGTACAATACCACGGATCTGGCTACTATCATGGAGCGTATGAAACTGTATCATCCCGACGAGCTGATCTATGTGGTGGATAAGCGTCAGGAACTGTATTTTGAACAGGTATTCCGCTGCGCCCGCAAGACGAAGCTGGTGGAGCCGGAGACCGAGCTTAAGTTCTTAGGCTTCGGTACCATGAACGGCAAGGACGGCAAGCCCTTCAAGACCAGACAGGGCGGCGTCATGCGTCTGGAGAACCTGATCAAGGATACTCAGGATGAGATGTATAAGAAGATCAAGGAAGGTCGTGACATGGACGATGCCGAGGCAAGAAAGGTAGCGGATGTGGTAGCTATCTCTGCCTTAAAATACGGTGATCTGTCCAATCAGGCATCCAAGGATTATATATTTGATATCGACCGCTTTACTTCCTTCGAGGGAGATACCGGTCCCTACATCCTGTATACCATTGTGCGTATCAAGTCTATTTTGAATAAATACAAGGAGCAGGGCGGAGACCTGACCGCTGTAAAATTACAGCAGCCCGGTAATGCGTCCGAGAAAGAGCTTGCCATGGAACTGGCACAGTTCAATACCATGATCGCTACCGCTGGAGAAGAACTGGCACCCCATAAGGTATGTGCCTATATTTACGATCTTGCCAATGCGTTCAACCACTTCTACCATGAGACCAAGATCTTAGGTGAAGAGAATGAGGAGCGTAAGCAGGGACTGGTAGCACTTTTAGTGCTGACCAGAGATATCCTGGAGACCTGTATTGATATGCTGGGATTCGAAGCTCCGGAGAAAATGTAATAAAAATAATATCTATTTAGTAAACCCGCTGAAAAACGGGGACACAAAGCCAGATGGGTCTAAGGTCTGAACATAGAGAAAAATCAGACTATGACAGCCGGTTGCAGCAGATTCCTGAGTGTAGGGGAGTATGTTTATCGTGAGCCGTCTGTCAGTGCACATTTTTGGCAGACGGCTTTTATTGTGCCGTAGAAGGGGAAAACGATGTCTTTAAACTATGAGCAGAACGAAAATGACATCCTGAATAAATTATTGCCGGAATATAGACAGCATTCTGTACAAAGAAAAAGCAATCCAGAAGCAGTTACAGGACACATTGGAGAAAGTGAAGCTGAGTAACGAGATCATTTCCTCCATCGCCAGAACTTACCAGTATATTTCACGGATCGATATTCAGGCAGATTATTTCGAAGAGATCAATAACCGGGATACCGAGCATCTGAAGTTCACGAAATCGGGAAAGCTGTCGGAAAGCAATGAAAAGGTATGCAGACTATACGTGGCGGAGGAGTATCAGGAGGCATTTTTCAAATTTGTGGATCTGAAGACCCTGCCGGAACGCATGAAGAATGAAGAGACGTTAGTCCTAGAATACCGGATGAAGGATGGCGACTGGCACAGACTCCGTTTTGTGGAAAAAAAGAGAGACGAAAACGGTGTACTGACCCATGTGCTCTGCCTGATCCGCAGCATCAGCGATACCAAGAAGTGGGAACATGAACTGATGTATCAGGTGGAGGAAGCCAGGAAGGCAGCAGCTTTGAAGGCCCGTTTCCTGTCAAATATGAGTCATGATATCCGGACACCCATGAATGGCATTATCGGCACGCTGAATCTGGCAAACCGTTATCCGGATGATCTGGAGGTACAGAGAAAGTGCCGGGAACAGATCATGACTTCATCGAAGTATCTGGTCTCTATCGTGAATGATATTCTGGATATGAACAAACTGGAGTCGGGAGGTGTAGTGGAACAGGAGATTCCGTTTAATCTGGCAGAACTGCTGAACCGGGTTAACCTCGGCAAGCAGAAGCAGGCGGCAGAAAAGAATGTGGAATATATTGTTGACTGGGAACAGAGTGATATCCGCCATATGGATCTGGCAGGGAATCCAATCTATGTGGAGAGACTGCTGACCAATATTTCTGATAATGCGGTTAAATTTACCGGACCGGGCGGCAGTGTGCGTGTCTGGTGTGCAGAAAAATATGCGGACGAGGAGCGGGTAGTCTATGAATTCGGCTGTGCCGATACTGGTATCGGCATGAGTGAAACCTTTCTGGAACATGCTTTTGAACCGTTCACGCAGGAGAATGAGACCAGCAGATCCAGGTACGAAGGCACAGGACTGGGACTTGCCATTGCAAAGAAAATCGTGGACAGGCTGGATGGAGACATTGCCATAGAGAGTAAAAAAGGCGTCGGAACTACTGTGACCATGACACTTCCGTTCAAAATCGGGGAACCGGTGGAGAAGGAGAAGAACGTAAACTATGAGGAAATCCCGGTGGAAGGTCTGCGGGCGCTGTTAGCAGAGGACAATGAACTCAACATGGAGATCACAAAATTCATGCTGGAGGATTACGGGATCCACGTAGAGTGCGCTGCAGACGGAGAAGAGGCGGTACAAAAGTTCAAAAATCTGAGCTGGGATATTACGATGTGATCTTCATGGACATTATGATGCCGAAGCTAAATGGCTGGGATGCCACCCGCAGGATCCGGTCCATGAAACGGTCGGATGCCGGAAATGTCCCCATCATTGCCATGAGCGCCAATGCCTTTGCGGAAGACATTATCAACAGCCGATGGATGAAAAGAAGCTGTTGGAAACAGTGAAGGAATGCATTATGTTCCGGGACCATTCCTGAAGAAACAGCATAGAAACAGCCTAGAAAAGGGCAGAGGATATCCTCTGTCCTTTTCCTATATTAGGATGACTTATCGTGCAACATTACGTACTGAAAATGGTGGGACAACCGGATATAATAGCTACAAAGACAGGAGTTTTTTCTGTGAAGCATGTGGCCTACATTATGGAAAGGAGAAAAATTATGATTTCATTTATATTGTGTCTGTTGCTGTTAACCATTTTATTCGGAATCGCATATAAGATTACCGGGGCAATTTTAAAGGCCTGTGTGTGGCTGCTGATCCTGTTGCCCATCGGCCTCATCCTGTCGGGCGTGGGAGTGATCTTCTGCTGTACAATCATTTTAATACCGGTAGGGATCGGAATTATCAAGGCCGGGATCCGGATGATATTGCCGGGGTAAAGAAATAAAATGATAACAGACTGCCTGATGTGTGGTAAAATAAAGTTATCGCATATCAGGCAGTTTCATTATTATTGATATATAGTATTGCTAAATCAGGAAAGGTGATGGCATATGGAGATCAAAAGTATACTGATCAAAGATACAACGAGAGAAGAGCGGATCCGCATTATACAGGAGGGTTTGAACCAGTGCGGTGGAGCCTGTGACTTCTGCAACGGTTGTGATAATCTGGGCGGTGGTTCCGTGGATACATTTTATGAACCGTACATTAACGGGGAGAAGGAACTGCGGCAGCTGAATGAGGAATACAGAAGCAACATGGGACTGGTGAGATAGGAGACGGGCTATGTTTTTCATACCGTGTATTAAGTGGAATAAGCACTATTATGTGCGGACAAGCTGCTGTAATACGCTGTATGAACTGGATCCGGAGATGGGAAAGGCCATTGCCCGGGGAGAGCAGGTACTGATTCGCCCGGAGCATTTGCAGAGAATTTCAAAAGTGACCTATGGGTATAACTATAAACATTGCAATTACTGTGGGTATGAGACAGCAGAAAATTTTGAGTATTGCCCAAAGTGCGGTAAGAAATTTTAAAAGCGAGAGGGGACGTGAATCTGTCTCGATTTCAAAAGGGAGTGTTACTCACAAGGACCATTGTCTTTCCAGGCACCTTTCCATTTTGGTTTTTCTGTGGAACGTTTTGGTAGATTCATAGTGTTCATCAGGCGGTCCACTCTGCCGAGACTGATGTTTATGCCATAATCACGTTCTAATACACGACGGATCTTGTAAGCACCAAGAGAGTTATCGTAATCAGTATAGATTTGTAAAAGGTGCTTACGAATCAACGGATTTTCTTTTGTACGAGGTGCTAAATCTGAATAAAAGTGCTTGTAATAAGTACTGCGATTTATGCGAAGAACTCGACAAAGAGTTTTGATATCGTATTGATGACGCAGCTTATGCACGGCATCTAATCGTTGCTTGAGTGTGGCGTGAATATGGCAATCGCTTTTTTTAGTATTTGGTTTTCTTCTTCCAGCTGAGCCATACGTTTTTGAAGCTCTTTCACCTGCTTTGCAGTAAGAACTTCACCGTCATCAGTTTCAACAGTTGAATACTGTTTGACCCATCTGGAAAGAGCAGTTTGAGATACGCCGTACTCTTTGATAAGAGAGGCCTGAGTTTTACCATTGTGGTAAAGCTCAACGAGGGTTCGTTTGAAATCCTCATCGTAATGTTGTTTTGTGGACATAAAAGATACCTCCTTTTGGTGTCTATGTTAATAGTAAGTCTATTTAACCAATGTGTCCACTTTTATAAGTATAATGCAGGTAGTACACATGATAAGAATTGCTGTTTGTGATGATGAAAATGTAATTGTGAATCAGATAGAGCATATAATTTCTGAAGTATGCAAGCGGGAAAGCATTCCCGTGAATATTGATGTTTTTTACAGTGGTAGGGAACTCAAAAGGCAGGTTACATCAGGAACAAAGTATGACATCATCTTTTTGGATATTCAGATGAAGGGTGGCGATGGCATCACTGCGGCTGAAAATATACGGAAGGTGGATGATAATGTACTTCTGATTTATGTATCAGGCTATGATAAATATATGATGGAATTGTTCCGGTTGGATGTATTTGGATTTATAAAGAAACCAATCGATGAGGAGATATTGACAAAGACATTTCTGGAAACTTATCAGAGAGTCTGCAGTAAAATGGTCTATTTTACCTTTTCTTATAAGCATGAAGAATATAAAATTCTATGTAAAGAGATTTTATACTTTGAAAGCAATGCCAGGAAAGTTACAATATATACGCAAAACGGGGAGCATTACACATTTAACGGGAAACTGTCAGAGATAGAACAAAAAATGTCAGATGGAAAAATACCTTTTTTGAGAGTACATCAGTCTTATCTGGTAAATTATTATTTGATTAGATCAAGGACAAAAATAGAAATAACGTTGGTAAATGGGAAGAAACTGTCTATAAGCGAAGAACGGCAGAAATACTTTAACCAACAATACAGCCATCTTCTGGGAGGGGAAATCAATGTATAATCAAATAGAAGATATTCTATTAAATATTTCTATTGTTATCGCAACCGTATGGATTGTAAAAAGATTTTGGGGAAGCTTTTTTGAAGAAAAGCAGAATAGTATACTTTCTGTTTCTCTGTGGATTGTTTATTGCATATTCCAATTTTTCTTTGGTTATCATAATGGGCGCCTGCAAATTTTTGCAACCATTCTGAACATTTTACTGATTCTGTCCATAGCGATGGTGGCCTACCAAAGCCGTGGAAAGGAAAAATACTTTTTATTGGCTACATTCTATGCAGGCTGGTCGTTGATTGAGGTCTTTGTCTTTTCCCTAATCAATAGCTTTGACATAGGGGAAAGCCA
>ENA-OROL01001539-OROL01001539.1-human-gut-metagenome-genome-assembly--contig:-NODE-1539-length-18551-cov-21.768166_pt1 | contig 18551 bp, 17 predicted proteins | sample MGYA00242128_ERZ509048 | MGnify/ENA primary metagenome ERZ509048 (study PRJEB26280, sample SAMEA2338750) | human gut metagenome | biome: human gut; feature: human-associated habitat; material: faeces...
GCGCAGGCAGCGAAGCGTCCCTGCCAGTAACTTTGCGCGTCCGCAGACGCGCCCCAAGCTGCTCTTCCCCAAGATTCCGTGAAGAACCAGAAAAAAACCGGGCAGGCCAGCCTCTGCCGACCTGCCCGGTTGCTTGCAATTTTAGTGATTACTCGCCCAGCGCGTATTCCGCCGCTTCTTCGCCCGCAATGCGGCCGAAGACCACGAAGTCCGCCACAGCGTTGCCGCCCAGACGGTTCGCGCCATGCACGCCGCCGGTCACTTCGCCCGCCGCGTACAGACCCGCAATCGCCGTGCCGTCGGCCTTGAGGACTTCGGTGTCCGTGTTAATCACCAGACCGCCCATCGTGTGATGGACGCCCGCCGTCACCTTGATGGCGTAGTACGGCGCGGTGTTCAGGGGCTGCGCGAAGGAGGTACGGCCGAAATCCGGGTCGTTCTTCGCTTCGACGTAGGTGTTCCAAGTGTTCATCGTTTCCGCGAAGGTCGCCGCGTCCACGCCCAGCGCTTCCGCCAGTTCTTCATAAGTGTTGCCCTGGAAGACGAAGCCGCGCTTGACATAGCCCGCGATGACCGAGGACTTGTCCAGCATCGCCTGATCGACCACCAGATAGCTGTAAGAGCCGGGCTGCGCGATTTCCGCCGCGCTCACCACGTCGCGCGTGCCAACTTCGTCGATGAAACGCTTGCCATCGGCGTTAATCAGCACAGCGCCGTCGCCGCGCAGACCTTCGGTAATCAGCGCCGCGGTGTCAAACTGCACGGTCGGGTGAATCTGAATCTGATCCATGTCCACCGTCGCCGCGCCCAGCGCCTGCGCCATTTCGATGCCCTGACCCTGCGCGCCCGCCGCGTTCGTGGTCATGAAGCCCTTGAGCGCGGGCACGAGTTCCGCCACCATGTCCAGATTCGCGCCGAAGCCGCCTGTTGCCAGAATAACCGCCTTCGCGTTCACGGTTACTTCGTTGCCCGTCGCGCCGACTGCCTTCACGCCGACCGCCTTGCCGTTTTCATCGGTCAGGATGGTCGTCGCGGTGGTTTCCAGCTGAATGGAAATCTTGTCGTTTTCTTCGCAAGCCTTTTCCAGCAGCGGAATCATGTAGGAGCCGACCGCGATGGTCTTGCCTTCCGCATTGACCGGGCGATGGATACGCTTGACGGACGCGCCGCCGAAACTGCCCACGCTGGTCAGATTAATGCCGTATTTCTTCAGCCATTCAACGCCGTCCGCCGATTCGTCCGCCAGTTCTTCGACCAGTTCGGGATTGTTGATGCCCTTGCCGCCGATCATGGTGTCTAGTTCCATCAGCTCGTCGCTGTCGAAATAGCCGACCGGGTTCGCCTGATAGTCCGACCACTGCTTTTCGACTTCTTCCGCCAGCTTGGTGATGGTCACGTTGTCGGCATAGGTCGTGCGCGCAGTCTTCAGCGTCTTTTCCACGCCAGCGGATTCGCCGAATTCGTTTTCATCCTGCGCGGGGGTATCCGCCGCGTTCATGCCGCCCGTCGCGCGGACAGAGTTGCCGCCGACAGCCGCCTGACTTTCCAGAATGATGACGTTCGCGCCCTTTTCCGCCGCCGTCAGCGCCGCGGTCATGCCAGCTCCGCCCGCGCCGATAATCACGATATCCGTGTTATAGGTGGCGTCGTCCGCCTTCGCCGCTTCGGTCGCCACATAGGTAGACCACTTTACCGTGTCCAGACCCGCCGCCGTGACGGCATCCAGCACAGCCATCTTGATTGCTTCGGACGTCATCGTCGCGCCGGAAACGCCGTCCACGTTCGCAGACTGCGCCGCCATGATGCGGCCCGGCATCGCCTCCACAGCAGCATCCGCAATGCCCGCCGTGTCGCCGTTCTTCGTCACTTGAATGTCCGTTACCACACCGTTTTCATCCACGGTCACGCTGACTTCGATGGCGCCCTTGCCGCCGATTTCGCTGTCACCCACGCCCGTGTACGTTCCCGCTTCCGCCATTGCGAAGCTGCACATCGTCAGCAGCATTGCAAGGCAGAGCAGCGCGGAAGTCAACTTAGAAAGCATCGTTTTCATGCGCGTACCTCCTTGTTTTGCCATTTCCTTGAATGGCACAATTATGATACCACATTCCGCACCGCAGTTCAAGGGCTCTTGTCAATTTTTTAACACGGAAATTGCAAGTTTTCGTGATTTTCGCGCTGAACAAAAAGAGACTGCGGAGCAAGAGCGCGCCGCAGTCTCTTTGCGTTATTCTGGGAAGTTGACGTATTCCGTTTGGATGAACAGATAATTGCCCTGATAGCAGACGATTGTCCAATCCCGTTCCCACTTCTGCGGAATTGCTTCAATCGTCCCTCGCCTCCCGCTTACTCCCACGGCACATACTCATATTCCATGTACGCGATTTCGCCCGCGTCGTTCAGCGCAATCCGCACCGTGATGAACCAGAAGTCGAACGCCGCGTCCTCCTGCGAAACATCATACGCAAAGACGATTTCGCCGCTTTCGGGCGCTGTGCCATCCAGATACGCGCTGATGTACCACGCCCGCAAGTCGGTCACGGGAATCATCCGCATGTCCGCATCCGTCATGCTGTTCAGCATCATAGCGGAAAAATCCGCCGCCAGCGGGAACGTCACCGTCTGCCCGTTATTGGCATACTCGCCCGTTTCGCAGTCGTCGTCCGTCACAACCCGCTCAAAGCGCCCAGTCACCGCCGCGACGCAGTGGTTCTCGTCCTCCTGCCACTTGACGATTTCAAACAGGTCGTAGGTGTTCCCAGACGCATCGGTGCAGGTGTAGAACGTAGGCTGCGCGGACACCGGCAGAGGAATCTCCTGATAGACTCTCTCCGCGCTTCCCGCCATCCCCATCATCAGCATGATTGTCATCAGCGTCGTCAAAATCCGCTTCATGATAATTGCCTCCTTCGTCTGCGGCTTTCGCCTTGTTATTGCTATTGTATCATCTTCCATGGAAAAAAGGAAGCGGCGAATTGGAACAGTTTTCCTTGACTAATCAATATTTCAGGCATATAATAATCGCTCATGACATACAGGAAACTGGGGGATGAGCGGCATGTCGATTTGGGAGATTCTGCTCCTTGGTGTCGGATTGAGCATGGATGCGTTCGCGGTGTCCATCTGCAAGGGCTTGAGCGTGAAGAAAGTCAAATGGCAGCATCTGCTGTGCGTGGGCGCGTATTTCGGCATTTTTCAGGCGCTGATGCCGACGCTGGGGTACTTCCTCGGCACGACGTTCTCCAATCTGATTGACCAGTTCGACCATTGGATGGCGTTCATCCTGCTGGCGATTATCGGCGTGAACATGGTGCGCGAGGCGCTGAGCAAGGACGAGGATGAAACCAATGACGATTTCGGCTTCAAGACGATGCTGCTGCTGGCGATTGCCACAAGCATTGACGCGCTGGCGGTCGGCGTCACCTTCGCGCTGGAAGGCACGGACATCGCCCTCGCAGCCTGCCTGATTGGTCTGACGACGTTCACGCTCTCGCCCATCGGTCTGCTGGTCGGTCACCGCTTCGGGCTGCGCTACAAGAGCAAGGCGGAGCTGGTCGGCGGTCTGGTGCTGATTGGCATCGGCTTGAAGATTCTGCTCGAAGGGCTGGGGCTGTTTGGGTAAAGCACACAATCACCTCTTTCGATGGTCGGGGGAGGTGATTTTTTTGTATTACGCCGTCTCCCGCCGCTGCCAGTGCGGATTCGCCAGAATGCCCATGTGTGCTCCTCAATCATCATTTGTTTTTTTCTGGGTCATCCATAACGTCGCCAACGCTCTCCAGCATTTCCCGATCCATCATGTTTTCCTGCAAGTTCCATTCCGTCAATTCCTCGCGAATCCGTTTTCTTTGCGCGGGCGTAAGCTGACGAATCAGTTCCTTATCTTCGTCCTCGTTAAAAGGCGTTAAGCAGTCAAAAAGCGCGCTGGTGGGATACAGTGCCTTTCCTTCCGCTACAAGCTGTTCAAGCAGTTTTTCTCCATCTCTCGGAATATACTTGCATTGGATAAGATATGTCGGCCACATGACCAGCACACGGCACATTTCCCACAAGAACATTTTCCCTTGGCGGTAGTGTTCAAACCCATAGGTCGCGGCTTCCGTCAAGAAATCCCAGTAAAGGCTAAACTCGTCCGGTGCTTCAACAACAATTTTATAAGCGCCGTCAATCCATTCCAAATAGTTTAGCATTTGCGCTATGACCAGCACCGTCAGCTGTTCCGATGGCGGGTCGCTCGCCCACGCCTCCTTCAGGCACGCATACACCGGCATCCGCTTTTCCTGCTGGTCGTACTGGGCAATTTCCGCCTTGAGCTTCACAATATCCATGTGCGCCCCTCCTCCAGTTTCCGTTTTCGCTTGACTGCATTGTACCATGCGGCGGCGGACAGTGTCAACAGGCGGGCATTCGGTTATTGCTGCACTTTTCCCTCTCCCGTCGCGTCATCCACCCACACGACCGTCTGGTATTTATGCTGCACATAAACCACCGCTGACCAACGCGCCGTCTCCGGGTCATACAGGCAGGAGTATGATGCTTCCTGTTCCCCTGCATTGAAGCCGCTCGCAAGCAGTGTGCGCACTGCAATCGCCTGCACATCATCCGCGGAAAGGTTCGTCAGGTTCGCGGACTGCACAAAGCCGCGCATCGGCTGGGCATTCGCCGCGTTCCATTCCACATACGTCCATGTCCCCATCGTCGCTAAGCGGGTCACTTCCGTATTCGCAGGAATCGTCGAAATCGCCGCGGCGGAGAACAGCGGGTCATCCGTCAAGTTGCTTGAAACCTTCGTCCACACCTGCGCTTGACTAAACTGCATATCGCTGACATTCGCATTCTTCGGCAGTGCGCTCTCCTGAATCCAGCCGATGCGCATGTGATCGCTGGTAATATCGTACTGAAGCATAATCCAGCCATTTTCCCTGCCGAACACCTGAATCCAGTCGTTTGTGGATACCGCCGCCTTGCCATTGCCGCCGCGGAAGTAGTTTTCGCCGGGTCCAGAATAGACGGCGTATTTCTTGTTTGACGTGAACTTGATGTTCTGCGGCTGGGGCAGGCTGTATTCGCCCGCCGACTGCGGAATATCCGGCGGCAGAGACAGCTGCTCCCGCGCCTTTTCCGGTGTCATCGGGATATTGTCCAGCGAAAACTCCGCGAACGATGTCGGCGGCGTTACGCCCTCCACCGTGGTTCTGGTCGATTTGCTTCCACCGTTTGCGTAAACAATCTTCAAATATTCGATTTTGTTCTCATAGGGATAAATCCCCATCGAAACGCCGTCTTTTTCCCAGCCGATTTCCGTCACATACCAGTCATTGTTTTTCTTCGTCACGGTAATGTCAAAAACGGGATTGTAGCTGCTCTTATCGTTGTAATAAAGGTAATAGATGCCGTATGCTTCGGTGTAAACCGTCGGAATCCATTCTCCCTGTTTCACAACGCCGCTGGATTGCTTTTTGAGCACCCATTTGCCCGATGCGTTTTTCTCAAAGATACACAGGACATTCTTCTTCTCGCTGTGCATGAGAACAAACGCTGCCGAAAACCCGTGTTCGTCATACCAAGCGCACGCATCGTAACCATCCTCCGTCAGTTGGCTTCCATAATTCACGCGTCCGATTTCATACGACGACCACGCCGAGCCGTTCAGAATTTGCTTGATGCCATCGGGCAGCGTCGCGGCGTTTCCCGAATCCGCACTGGCAACCGACAACATCATCAGCATTACCATCCCCAAGACCATCAGCAAATTCTTTTTCATGGCAAATCCTCCATTTCCGTTTTGCCGTTTCATCCATATCAACGATTCACTTTCCACCTTTCTTCCAGTCAATCAAAATTTTTTCGTTTTTCGTCGCGAAAAAGGCACTTTTCTGCCGCAATTCACGAAAAATTTTCCCCTTAGTCAAACATTCCCGGTGGAAAATACGTCTAAAGTGTTGTACAATGAAAGCACCTGTTATTGTGCGCGGAAGGGAGGCGGTCGGCGTGTGGAAACGGCTGATGAGCGTGCTGCTCGTCGTGTTGTTGTGCTACCCGATTTTCGCCGTCCGCGCGGAAAAAATCACGGCGGATGGACGCGTCAACCGCGCGCTGCTCGTGGGCTGCGACCGCTTCCTCACCCAGACCGACACCACCCCCTCCTCCCGCAATAATGTGCTGCGCATGGCGGATGCCCTCTCCGGCGGCACGCTTAACATGCAGACCCTCGTCACCCGCGAAGACGGGCTGTCCTCCGCGTCCGCGCTTGTCGCCCTCATTCGCGAAACATTCGCCGATGCGGACGCGGACGACGTCAGCTACTTCTACATCAGCACCCACGGGCTGTGGAACACCGCCGTGAACGGGCTGATGACGCTCCTACTCTCCGACGGCGAATCCGAGGAGGGCATTACGGCATATGAGCTGCGCCGCGTGTTCGACACGATTCCCGGCAAAAAGGTGCTGCTGCTGGACGCATGCCACTCCGGCGCAATGATTGGCAAGGGTGTGGAGAAGTCGTTCGAGAACCTGTTTGCGGGCGATAATTACTATGTCGTCTGCTCTTCCGGCGGCGAGGAGGAAAGCTGGTACTGGTCGGGTGAAGTCGGCGGCGAGCGGCTGGCGGGCGCGGGGTACTTCTCCGGCGCGCTGGCGGATGCGCTTTCCCGCACGGGCAGCTTCGGCGCGGATGAGAATCGCGACGGCGTCATCACCCTGACCGAGCTTCGCCGCCGCCTGCTGCAAAGCCACGGCGCATCCACCGTCCGAACCTATCCGGAGGACAGCGATTTTGCCCTCTTCTCCTACGACTTGTCTGCCGTCAGCAGCCGTCGTCGCGAGACAAGCATCGAGGGCATCACCTTCAGCGGCGATACGCTCTCCGCTGATGCGCCCGTAATTGATTTTTCCTTCAACGTCGTCCGCACGGCGCAGGTTGCCTATCAGCTGGTCTATCGCCGTCAGGGCATCTGGGATTTTGACCAATCTACGCTGATTTACGACAACAACGGCGATTTCGGCAGCTACGCCATTGCCGGACGAACCCTATCCCCCGGCTTGAAGGAGCGCTCCATCACCCTGAACACCGCCGATGCGCAGTCCTCCGGCTATGTTCTCTTGCAGATTCTGGTGATTGAAAAGGGTCTGCCGAGCGTCGTCTGGTCGAAGGTACTCTGCGTTCCGCCAACGACGGGCGACCCGGAACTGCGTGTGCATGTGCAGGACACATTCTGCTCCGAAAGCGGCGAGGAATTGACCTTTGTGGTGTATCACGGCGTTCCATGCGAACTGACGGTGACGATTGAGGATGAAGCCGGCCAGACGGTGCGGCGATTGTCGTCACGGCAGGCATCACGCCCGGAGCAGCTGAGTGCACCGGGGTCGACGTTCTGCTGGAATGGGACGGATTCGCAGGGGAAGCTGGTGAATGCGGGTCTGTATCGAGTGCGCGTGAAGGCGTATGTTGGGACAGAACGGTATGAGGTGGAGAGCGGATGGATTTCACTCACGGAAATGGTTGGATAAAAAAGGGGTAAACACGCGGGCAAAGCATGGAGAAGGAGCCTACTCAATCGCGCGAAAGGGTCAAGAATCCGGATGATGATATAATGGAAGCAAACAGGGCGGAAAGCCCGAAGCAATGAAGGAGGAGAAACGGATGAAACGACTGCTGGGACTGCTGATGGCGGTGATGGTGATGATGGGGGGAATGGCAGGTGCGGAAGCATCTACGGATAACGCATCCATGCAGTTGATACGCATGAATCCGTTGGCGTTTCGTAAAGAACCTGTCGAACTTTACCGCGTGACGCACACACCGAACGGAAGTTTTGTGGTCATCTACTTTACCGAGGGCGAAAAATCAGAATTGCAAGAGATGTGGATGGAACTTTTTGATTCGGTGGGGACATCTCTTCTATCTGCTAAACTTGGGGAATTCGACCCAAACGGTGAACAAATTCCGCATGGGCAAATTATTTTGAAAAAAGACCGCTTTATATGTGAATACTATCCGGACATAACCTCGATGGAAGTATGTACACAAACGGTATACCGTTATACGGGAAAGCGGATTCAGAAACCGACTATAAAAAAGTTGAAATTTGGGGCTGCTCCTTATGCACAGCATGTCGGCGATTATATGGTTGAAAAGCAAGCGCATTCGGAGGATGAATCGCCATTCCGCACGGTAAAAATTACACATATTGCAAGCGGGAAAAGCAAAAAACTGATGATATATGATTGGTCATTTTGCGCTTGTTCTGATCAAGACGGTAACTTGCTGATTGCACAGCAAAATGAAAAGGGAAATCTGGAAATAAGAAGCTACAATGCAGCGATGCAAGAAAGTATTGTTGAGTTGAGCGGTGATTTTCTTCAGAATGAAAATGTTCGAGATGCTGCTTGCATCGGTCAAACGGCATACATGAGAATCCGTTTAACAAATGAAAAATCGGAAATCCTTCTCTATGATATAACGCAGCAAAAAATAACCGACAGCCAGACATTGCTTGCAGTAGATGATAACAGCTATATTGCTGAAATCAAGGCTGCTGGCGCCGTCTTGCTGTCGGTAGATGGCTACTGGAATAGAGAACTGCAACGGCAGAAGTATCAAATCAACCTGCTAAATGAGCATTTTGAGACTTCAAGGCTACCGTTGCAGCATGAATCATGCCTTTACATATTCACCGATGTGGAACAGGCAGATGTTACAACCATCGAAATGGATGAGAAATCTCATTCCTATTTTGTATGTAGTTATAGCATTAGCGCAGGCGAATAAACTTCGACCAGCCCCAATAGTTCCAAATCCGTTGCTTTGCAGGGCGGTCTCGTTTCCCTCACAACCACATTCATCACATCCATCCCTCCTTCCTTATCTTGAAAAGGAACACATCCGTTCTCAAAACGTTCGTTCTTGCGACCGAACGTTCCCTTTTGACGCGAAGGATATCACTGTTCTGTTATTTTGCCAAGCGAATTTTCGACCAATTAGGTATATCCATCATTTCCGACAATTTCGTAGTACTTCTTTTGTCCAAAACAGTAAACATATGTTCGCATTAAATGTAACAAAATCTATGTGCAACTTCCCTTTTCCGCCGGATGATGATATAATGGAAGCAAACAGGGCGGAAAGCCCGAAGCAACGGAGGAGGAGAAACGGATGAAACGGCTGCTGGGACTGCTGTTGGCGGTGATGGTGATGCTGTTCAGCACGACCGCTTTTGCGGCAAATTATTGGACGAAAACGTGGGCGCAGGGGGAATATACGATTACGCTGACGCCGGAGGATGAAGCCGCGATTGCTGATTTGTGGAAGAAGATGGACGAGGGGTCTGTCGGGACGTCTCTGCGGGCGAGCATTGATAATCATCCGCTGAGTGAAGCATTTGAGGATTTTCTGCTGGGTCGGCGTCAGATGGCGCATAGCACCTATGATGATATTGGCTATTATTCATGGGTTGTGGCGATGCCGGATGAAAACGCAGTTCCGCAGGAAAAGGCATTCCAGCTGGCAGTGATGGCGATTCATGAGCAGTTTGATGTATCGTGGGACACGCTGGCGGAATATTATCCGGAGTTCCAGTTTAAGATTGCTTTCCCGGAAAGCGATAACCCGGTTGCCGTGTGGGAGCTGATTTTCTGCAAGTATGAAGAGCATCTGACAACCAATGAGGTTTACTATGAAGTAGGAATCTATGCGGAGGATGGAAGCATCTGGGGCGTAGATGCTTCCATCCCAAAAGGATAAGAGAGTGTGACAGGATTGTGGAAGGCAGTCCTGTCACTTTTTTAGTGTAATGCAATCAGCAGAGACCCAGCCTGTGCCTTTTACAGAAGCAACACGATACCAGTTTGCAACCGATGTATCCAGAATTTTGACATAACTATCAAAAGGAAGAAGAGCAATACGGTCAGCACTGGTAGAAGGAAGAAGACGAAGATAGACGCCCTGCGACTCGTTAACCTGTGCATTACCGCTGAACGAATTTGCACCGCCACCAATATAACGAGCACAAACATAGCCAGAAAAAGCACCGTGATCCACGTATAACCATTGACGCTGCTCGGCGACTGTACCTACACCAGTAAATGTGTAGAATGTCATGACTTCTGTTACTTCAAAGTGATGTATGTCAGCGCTGCTTGCACGGGGACGACTTCTGATAGTTACATAGCTGGAAACAGCATCCGTGGTATAACCGTCAAAACTTGTACACAAAACTCTGTTTTCCGTCGTTCCGCCGCTGGTATTATCCACTGCAATGAAATCGGAGCGAACCCAGCCATTTGTACGGTTCTGCGAATCCTGAACGCGATACCAAGTGTAACCGCCGGCGGTACTCACTTCCAGAATGGTGACCTTTTCACCGTTGTAAAGTTTATAACTCAGCAGGCTGCCGTTTGCACTGCTGCGTACATTCAGCCCACTTGCATTGACAGCGACCATTCCCGATTTTCCAACAAGGTCAGAGGAAGAAGAACTACCGCCGCCGCTGCTGTTGCCGCCGGAAGAACTACTGCCGCTGCTCTTCTTGTTGACGTAATCAGCCTTAATCCAGCCGACCTTTTTGCCGGAGGGCTGAATCTTCACCCAGTTGGACGAGACGTCCTGAACCGTTGCGGTTGCGGGAGAACTAAGCGTGTAGAGGACGGTACTGCCGTTAGCAGAATTGCGAACATTGACGTTCGTTGCATTCACTTCCACCGTGTCGGATGCGACGGCAACGAAGGACTTCATGACATAACCAGTACCATAGGTGCTGTAAGTCGTCTGATACCAGCTGTCATTGCCGCTGACTGCCGAAACACTAAGCACAGTGCCAGTGGGAATCGACGTGATAACAGTGCCGCTCGTGGAAGCCTTCTTTCTGAATTTCAGCTTGCCACCAAGAACAATACCATTTGCCATAAGGGAAAACATCTCCTTTGTTTTTATGTTCAGTGAGTATAGGGTGTCATTTATCTGGGCGGGGAACGATTCGCTATGAAGAGATGGCGATTCATTTTCTGCCCTCCTTTCGTTTCTTGAAAAGGAACACATCCGTTCTCAAAACGTTCGTTCTTGCGACCGGATGTTCCCTTTCGACGTGAAGCATATCACCATCCGGTTATTTTGTCAAGCGAATTTTCGACCAATTAGGTATATTCGTCATTTCCGACAATTTTGCCGGACTTCTTTTGTCCAAAACAGTAAACATATGTTCGCATATGCGCGAGAACGGAATGCTCAAGGAAACCAGCAGTCCAGCATGGGCGTTTTTTTCGCCGGAAGGGGCTTGCTAACAGCAACATCATGACATATAATAAGAAGAAAGCAAACGATAAAGGAGGAATTTCCCCGTGATCCGCATTGAGCTGGACGTGATGCTTGCTCGCCGCAAAATGACCCTGACAGAACTGTCGAGGCGACTCGACATTGCGCTGCCGAACCTCTCCATCCTCAAAAACGGTCACGCGAAGGCAATTCGCATGGCGCTGCTCGATGCGCTCTGCCGCGAACTGGACTGTCAGCCGGGCGAACTGCTGGTGTGGGAACCGGACGACGCGGCAGAAAAGGAATAATCATCCATGGAAAAAAGGGCTGATCTCATCCGTTCATGCGGAAAAGACCAGCCCTGTTTTTGTCGTTCGGGGATGCTGCCATCCAGTGTCGCAAAAAAGGCGTCAACAAATACACCTCCGCGAGGGTCGCGGAGAAAACCAGCGGTCAGGACTGCTTGGGCGTGTGACCAGCAAGGTAGAAGCGCACAAGCTCTTCCAGAATTTCGTCGCGTTCCAGTCGGCAAATCATGCTGCGGGCAGAGTTGTAGCTGGTGATATACGTCGGATCGCCGGAAATAATATAGCCGACGAGCTGAGTAATCGGGTCATAGCCCTTGGCCTGCAGGGCGTTGTAGACATACAGCAGGATGTCCTGCGCTTCATTGCCGGATTCCTGAATGGGGTGCAGCTTGGTGGTTTCAAATTGACTCACAGCGAAGCCTCCTTCCTGCGGCGGCGTAGCATCGGGCGGACGATGTGCCATCGCATTTCATCATCTATTATACACAACAAAGCGCGGAAAGAAAAGTCCTTTTTCTGTGTTTTTGATGAGAATCAGATGAAGATTTTCTGCGGTGGCTTTTCTTTCCTCCCCGGCTATGGTATAATGAAGGCAGAACATTCCCTTGGAGGGAGGATGCGTATGCAGATTCTGGACATTATCACCAAGAAGAAACTCGGTCAGCCGCTGACGCGCGAGGAAATTACCTATTTCGCGCGCGGTGCGGCGGACAAGACGATTCCGGATTATCAGCTGGCGGCGCTGCTGATGGCGATTCGCCTGAACGGCATGACCGCGCAGGAAACCACTGACCTGACGCTTGCCATGCGCGACAGCGGCGACGTGTGCGACCTGTCTGCGATTCCGGGCAAGAAGATTGACAAGCATTCCACCGGCGGCGTGGGCGATACGACGACGCTGATTCTGGCGCCGCTGGTGGCGGCGTGCGGCGTGCCGGTGGCGAAGATGAGCGGGCGCGGGCTGGGACACACCGGCGGAACGCTGGATAAGCTCGAATCCATTCCCGGTCTGTCCGTGGAGGAGACGGAGGAGCGGTTCATCCGGCAGGTACAGGAAATCGGCCTTGCGGTCATCGGGCAGACAGCGGCGCTCGCCCCGGCGGATAAGACGCTCTATGCTCTGCGCGATGTAACATCCACCGTTGATTCGCTGCCGCTGATTGCCGCGTCCATCATGAGCAAGAAACTCGCGTCGGGCGCGGATGGTATTGTGCTGGATGTCAAGACGGGTTCGGGCGCGCTGATGGAGACGCTGCCGGACGCGCTGGCACTGGCGCAGACGATGGTAGACATCGGCAAGCTGGCAGGTAAGCCGATTGTGGCGGTCATCACGAGCATGGCGCAGCCGCTGGGAACGCACATCGGCAACGCGCTGGAAGTCAAGGACGCCATCGACGTGCTGGCAGGGCGGACGCAGGGCGATTTGCTGGAGATTTCGCTGCTGCTGGGCAGTCACATGCTGGTGCTGGCGGAGAAGGCGAAAACCTTGCCGGAAGCGCGGGCGATGCTGGAAAACGCGCTTTCATCCGGCGCGGGGCTGCGCAAGCTGGCGGAGATGATTGCCGCGCAGGGCGGCGATCCGCGCGTGGTGGAGGATTTGTCGCTTTTGCCGCAGGCGGCGGTCAAGCGTGTGATGCGGGCGGAGACGGCAGGTTATCTAAGCGCAATGGACACGACGGCGCTGGGCATGGCGGCGCAGCGGATGGGTGCTGGCCGCGCGAAGAAGTCGGATATGCTGGATTATTCGGTAGGGTATGTGCTGCATGTGCGGCTGGGGGATGAAGTGACGGAGGATACGCTGCTGGCGACGCTGTATGCGAGGAATGAAGCGGAGGCGGAGGAAGCGGAAAAAGCGATTCGTAAGGCGCTGACGATTGCGAAGGAGAAGCCGCAGACGCCGAAACTTTGGGATGCGGTTGTCACAGCGGAAGGAATCACTTATAATAGGTAAGCAAAGAGGATAAACACGCGGAAGGGGCATGAAAACGAAGTCCACTCAATCGCGCGGAGGGGTCAAGGGGAAAATTTCCCCTTGCGGAGTCCAGAGGCAGCGCCTCTGGTAGGGTTTGGGGCAACGCCCCAATTGTTCCTCGTCAAACCTGCTCAAAGGAAGAAGTCAAGCAAAGTCGCGGCAGCGAAGCGTCCCGCGCCCAAACTTCGCGCGTCCTCAGACGCGCCCCCAAGCTGCTCTATCCACCATCTATGCTGTGTCGCGCCAGATGGGCGCGACCACGATGCTGGGCTTGCGACCATAGCTGTTCTTTTCCGAACGCAGGGGATTTCACGCCCGTGACCGCAGATCCTGCGCACTTTGGGGCGCGAAAAGTGTATTATTGATGCAGCCGCTTGCGGTTTTGCGACGGAAAGAACGACAGTTGGATGTATTTGATGCTCTTTTACATCCGATGCGACTTGCAAAACAAGGAAATATGATGTAAAATAGCAAATGTAAGGTTGACAAAACGCACAATCGGGTGCGGAAACCAACGAAGTGGAGGAAGAACAATGAATCTTCAGGGGCTGAACAAACAGCAAGTGGAGGAAAGCCGTCAAAAGCACGGCGCGAATACTCTCACACAAATTCCCCCGGAACCGCTGTGGAAGAAAATTCTTGAGGGCTTCAAAGACCCGATGATTATGATTCTGCTCGTGGCGCTGGTCATCCAAGTGGTGCTGTGCTTCATGGGCGAGGCGCACTGGTATGAGCCGGTCGGCATTCTGATTGCCATCATGATTGCCAACGGCGTGTCTGCCATCAGCGAAAATCAGCAGGAAGGCAAAGCATCCGCATTGAAGGCGGAGGAAGAAGCCAAGGAAGTCGCGAAGGTGCTGCGTGACGGCAAGCTGATGGAAATCCACGTCAGCGAAGTCGTGGTGGGCGATTTGGTGTATTTGCAGGCGGGCGACAAAATCTCCGCAGACGGCGAGATTGTCGAGGGGCTTGTGAAGGTTGACCAGGCGACGCTCAACGGCGAAACCAAGGAAGCAACCAAGACCGTCAACGAAAGCGGCGAAGCCTACAACACCAAGGATCTGCTGAACCGCTGCTATGTCTACCGCGGCACGGTGGTGTGCAGCGGCGAAGCCTACATGGAGGTCAAGGTCGTCGGCGATAAGACGCTGTTTGGCGAATTGGCGCTGGAAGTGCAGGAGGATACGCGTGAAACGCCCCTGCAGGTCAAGCTGGCCAAGCTCGCCAAGCAGATTTCGACCTTCGGCTATATCGGCGCGATTGCCATCGTCGTGGGCGTGTTTGCCCGGACGCTGCTGGGCGGCAACATCCCCAATACCTTTATGGAATGGGTGAACCTGTCCATTGAAGCCATTACCGTGGCCGTAACGATTATCGTCTGCGCTGTGCCGGAAGGGCTGCCGATGCTCACCAGCATCCTGCTGAGCTATCAGAGTATGCGCATGGCGAAAGACAACGTGCTGGTGCACAAGATCAACGGTTTGGAAACTGCCGGCTCGCTGTCTCTGCTTTTCTCCGACAAGACCGGCACGATTACCGAGGGCAAGCTGAGCGTCGTGGAAGTCGCGACGGGCAACGTGCGCAAGTTCTCCTCGATGAAGGAGCTCCCCCTGCCGCTCAAGGACGAAGTGACGATCGGCATCGGTCTGAACAACTCGTCCTCCTACTCCAACGGCAGCATCATCGGCGGCAACTCTACCGACCGCGCGCTGATGTCCTTCCTGGTTGACGCGGGCGTGGATGCAAATGTGGCGCGCGAGGATGTGCGCAACTTCAACGCCTTTGACTCCGCGAAGAAGTATTCGACCGTCACCATCAACCATAATGGCAAGGTTGTTACCTACATCAAGGGCGCGCCGGAACGCATTATTGCCCGCTGCCAGACGTATCTGGATGAAAACGGCGCGGTGAAGCCCCTGACCGAGCGCAATTTCCTCATGACGTACATGGACGAACAGGCGGGACGCTCGATGCGTCTGCTGGGCGTGGCGAAGTGCGACGGCGATACGGCGGACGGCGACAGTCTGACGCTGGTGTGCGTGCTGGCAATTCGCGACAACGTGCGCAAGGAAGCGGTTGACGCCATCCGCGAAGTGCAGGAGGCGGGCATTCAGGTCGTGATGGTTACGGGCGACCGCAAGGAAACCGCCGTCGCCATCGCGAAGGAAGCGGGTCTGCTCAAGCATAATACCGACGTCGCCCTGACGAGCGCGGAGCTGGCGGAACTGAGCGACGACGAACTCAAGAAGGTACTGCCGAATCTGCGCGTAGTGTCCCGTGCGCTGCCGACGGACAAGAGCCGTTTGGTGCGCTGCGCACAGGAACTGAATCTGGTTGTCGGCATGACCGGCGACGGCGTGAACGACTCGCCCGCGCTGAAGAAGGCGGACGTTGGCTTCGCGATGGGTTCGGGCACGGAAGTCGCGAAGGAAGCGGGCGATATTACCATCCTCGATGACAACTTCCTGTCCATTGAAAAGGCAATCCTGTACGGCCGCACGATGTTCAAGTCCATCCGCAAGTTCCTCATCTTCCAGCTGACGGTCAACGTCGCGGCGGTGCTGACTTGCTTCCTCGCGCCCCTGTTCGGTGAAAACGAAATCCTGACGGTTATCCAGCTGCTGGTCGTCAATCTGGCGATGGACACGCTGGCGGCAATCGCCTTCGGCAGCGAACCCGCGCTGATGGAATACATGAAGGAAAAGCCCATTGCGCGTGACGCGTCGATTGTGACGGGTAAGATGATGTCGCAGGTCGTTGTCAGCGGTCTGTACATCACGGCGATGTGCCTGTGCATCCGCTTTGTGCCGGCGCTGCAGCATCTGCTGGGCGCGTGGAGCACGGGCGTGCTGGACACGACGCTGCTGAACTCCGCGGTGTTTGCGACGTTCATGATGGCCATCAGCTTCAACGGCTTCAATGCCCGCACGGAGCACACGAACCCGTTTGAGCATCTGGGGCGGAACAAGAACTTCCTGCTGGTTATCGGCGCGCTGCTGGTGCTGCAGTTCCTGTTCGTTACCTTCGGCGGCGCGGTGCTGAGCGTTGAGCCGCTGAGCTGGACGGCATGGCTGGTCTGCCTGCTGATTGCGTTCCTGATTATCCCGATTGATATCATTCGCAAGGCGATTACTTCTAAAAAGTAATATAAAATTACGAACGATAAAAAATCAAGCTGCATGTAAGACAAGTGTGTAAATGCGCACCGCTCAAGGGCGTAACTCCCCAACAGGAGCAGCATCCCTGCTGGGGGTTGGGGCAAAGCCATGGATTCGTACTTCTGCATCATTATTAAGGGAGGGAATAGCATGTCTGTGAATCTGCAAAAGGGACAGAAGATTTCGCTTGTGAAGCCGGGTGAGCCGGGGCTCAAGCGAATCATGGTTGGTCTGGGCTGGGACGAGGTCGAGCAGAAGCGCGGCTGGTTCGCGCCCAAGCCGCAGGACATTGACTGCGACGCATCGGTCATCCTGTGCGGCGCGGATGGGCGCATCATCAGCAATGACATCAAGACCTGCTGCGTCTATTTCGGCAATCTCGTGCATTCCAGCGGCGCAATCGTCCATCAGGGCGATAACCTGACCGGCGCGGGCGACGGCGACGATGAGCAGATTATGGTCGACTTGCCCAACATTCCCGCGAACATCGACAAGCTGGTATTCGTCGTCAACATCTACGATGCGAACGTCCGCCATCAGCATTTCGGCCTGATTCGCAATGCCTTCATCCGCCTGGTGGATTTGTCCACGCAGAAGGAAATCTGCCGCTTCAACCTCTCCGATGATTACAGCGGGCGGACGGGTCTTGTTGTGGGCGAAATTTACCGTCACAACGGTGAATGGAAGTTCAATGCCATCGGGCAGGGCGTGACCGAAGCAAGCCGACTGGCGGAATTGGTGCGGCTGTATCAGTAAGCAACACAAAATTACGATAGGAGGAATACTCGCATGGCTGTGAATCTTTCTAAGGGTCAGAAAATCTCTCTGGATAAGGGCATGACGCTGGCGCTGGTTGGCCTGGGCTGGGACACGAACCGTTACAGCGGCGGCGCGGAGTTCGACCTGGATGCTTCCGCGTTCCTGCTGGGCGCGAACGGCAAGGTTCGCAAGGATGAGGACTTCATCTTCTATGGCAACCTGAAGAGCGCGGACGGCAGCGTCACCCACACGGGCGACAACCGCACCGGCGAGGGTGAGGGCGACGATGAAGTGCTGTATATCGACTTCACGAAAGTCCCCGCGGACGTGGAGCGCATCGCCATCACCGTGACCATCTACGAGGCGCAGGAGCGCGGACAGAACTTCGGTCAGGTGTCGAACGCCTATGTGCGTCTGGCGCGCCGTTCCAGCGAGAACGATAGTGTCGGCACGGAAGAACTGCGCTACGACCTTGGCGAGGATTTCTCCGTGGAGACGGCGCTGGTGGTGTGCGAACTGTACCGCAGCGGCGCAACGTGGAAGTTCAACGCCGTCGGCGCGGGCTATCAGGGCGGTCTGTACGCGCTGTGCAAGGCGTACGGCGTGAACGTGTAATATACTATTTCCTGCATTCAACTGCGCCATCTGCTTCGCATCTTGGCACATTCTCATTTGGAAATAGTATAAAAATCAACATAGGAAGGGGCAAAGTGGAACGGGCGGCGCGTCTGTCTCCGCTTTGCCTTTTTTGATGGAGAAGGCGTTTCCGGCGGGTGAATCACCCTTTGAGTGAATCATTCTTCGGGCGCGGCCGCACAGGAGGAGCAACATGGCCTATGCAGAGCGAATCCATCCGCCGCTCAGTCGAAATATGCTGACGGAGGAGTTGAACCGCATCCGCCCGGCGCTGTCGCGGGACAGTCTGCCGGCGCTTGGATTGCCTTGATGCTTTGCCTCAATCCTCGTTATCTGAATGCTCTGAATCTCTCGCCTTTGGATATTTCCGGTTGGATTATCGACAGTGCTCAAACCACTTCCCACTTCAACGTTATTAAAAGGGAACGAGGTGAGAATCCTCTTTTACAGAGGATTGACGAATATGCCCC
>ENA-OROL01001547-OROL01001547.1-human-gut-metagenome-genome-assembly--contig:-NODE-1547-length-18481-cov-3.158417_pt1 | contig 18481 bp, 16 predicted proteins | sample MGYA00242128_ERZ509048 | MGnify/ENA primary metagenome ERZ509048 (study PRJEB26280, sample SAMEA2338750) | human gut metagenome | biome: human gut; feature: human-associated habitat; material: faeces...
CCCGCCAAAAACGCCGCTGACGTACATTTTCTCGATGTTCTGTGCAGAACGTGGCTGCTCAGATGAAAACCGTCTGACAGAACTCCCGTTTTTGTTTTGGAACTCCACCGAATACTCCTGATCCGGACGGAGAATAGAATTACTGAGCAGGTTCGTCGAATGGGAAACAAACAGCATTTGTGCATGACCGGATTTTTCCATGAAATATCTGACCAAGAGGTTCTCAAGTTCATTGTGGAATCCACTTGAAAACTCGTCGATCAGAAGCATTCCTCCGCTTTTGACCACAGTTAGGAATGCAGGAAGGATACGGAGAAGATTCTGATTGCCGAGAGATTCTTCCAAAAAGGGAATCGGGACATCGATACCTTTGCGCTTGAAGAAGATATACTTCTGATTTTCATTCTCTCCGGCAACCAGGCGCACATTGCCACCTTTGCTAACGTGGTCGTATTCAATGTTCTGTTCAAAATTGTACTCGTCGAAGAAACGGTTGATCGTTTCACAGCCGCCTTTTTCCAAATAATGGGCAACCGAAAGCTCCGTCGGCCCATAAGAAACGATTTGTCTGTCAAATATGTTGATATAGATAGAACGTTTTAGATAGTCCATCCATGCACTCAGAATAGAGTTGGATGCGAACTTTGTATTGAAGTACAGCGTTCTCAGAAATAGCGTATTCTTTCCGACATCCGTTTTGTCGTAGTTTACACCGTTTGGTTCGGCAATGTACGATTTAGCGGAAAGCCCCATTCTTTCGAGCATGAGCGTGTCATCAAGCCAGAGCTTTTCAGAAATCATATCTTTCTTTACATCTACCTCAAAGAAATATTTTACCGTTTTCCCTTCAATCAGGAATTCGTAGGAGAGAGAATAGCAGGGGCTATCTCCGAACATGCAGAGAAAAATACCGGAATTAAGATCCCGTTCAGAAAAGAGAAAATCAAGGAGCAGCTTTACCCCGAGGATGATCGTAGACTTACCGGAAGCGTTGGCACCAACAAAAATGCAGCCTTTTAGAACACCGTTATCTGCAACATTCTGCGGAAGAATCGTATAGTTGGTTTTGGCAAGGTCGATCGTGGTCTTATTTTTGAATGACTTGAAATTATCAAGCGTAATTTTAGAAAGCATACTATTGTCCTCCATAACGCATTTTATCTTGCGCTATTATTATACCACAAGGTGCGACGGAAATGCAACTATTTTGCGAGTTCTTTTTGTAAATACATAAAAAAATTACGGCGTAAATGTGGGGCGCAATTTGATACCCTTATTTTTCAAAAGCAAACTTTCGAACGGAGTATAGCATTTCGCAAGAAATTAAAGCCTTGTATCCACAATATAAATTCTTTCTACAATCGTCTGGATCAAAGTGACCAGAACCTCCGGCTGCGCATCTTTTGCATACTCTGCAAAGGAGAGCAGCCTTTCTTTTGTCATTTCCAAGTCACGGATGGCAATCATATTGTTCTTTCTGCCTTCATCCAGTTTGGAAAGCTGCCGCTCCGTTTCCCTCAGTTCTTCAGCCAGATTTTGTAAATCCTCTTGAATAAATTGCTTGATACTGCCATCTGCTTCACGCAGATTTCTTGTCTGTGCTGCAATATCCGCTTTCAGCTTATCACGTTTCTTTTTAATGAGGTTATGTTCCTGTACCGTCTGTGACTGTTCCAGAACCTCCTCGATTTTAATTTCCAGAATCCTTCTGAAACGCTCGCTGTTTTCATCCGACAGTTCAGATAGCTGCTGTACGACAAATTCATCCAGAAGAACGCCATCCACTGCCTTAAAATTACATCCTTTTTACGATAACCGGGACAAACATATTTAAATCGAGGCTTTCCATTCGTCCAACGGTCGGACTCGGAAATTACACTCAATCGTCTGCCACAGTGAGGACAATGCGCCAGCCCCGCCAACATTGAATGTACAATATCCGGCATTTCAACTCACGATGAAGCTTTGAAAATGATAACCTCACTTAACCAAAGCTAAGGAGAAGAAAAAACAATGAACAAAAGAATACTGAGATCGATTTCGATTATACTTGTGATTGTATTTTTAGTTAGCGCGCCCGTGTATGCTTTTGCCGCCGAGGCGAGAGCCAGCGCATGGTTTACCGGCTACGGTGCTTCGGTTGTTGCATCAGGCAACGGTAAGATCAATGTTGAATTCACAGTTGTCGGAACCGGCACGATGACCAAGCTAGGGGCCAGCTTAATTTACATATACAAGTCAGACGGTACGCGTATAGCCACGATATCGCACGCCACCAAGGGCAATGAATACATGATGAAATCTAACACCGCATTCCACAGCGACTCTGTCCCCTACGCCGGCGTGGCCGGACAAAAGTACTACGCCGTTGTCATCTTCTTTGCGAAGAACAGCAGCGGCTCGGATTCCCGCTCATATACAACATCGATCACAACTGCGAAATGAGTATTTAAAAATGAGTATTTAATAAGATAAAGCTAAATATTCTCAAGCAAGAAGACTAGCAACGTTTTGCCAGTCTTCTTGTCTTTATTGAATTCGGAAACTACCCGTTGTGCCGGTAGAGGTATCCCGCAAAATGCTTTAGCTTCAAGCATTGAGCGAAGGGGGCTGAGAATAGCAGATACCGTCAAGATTTATGCGCAACTCATTGTACCTGATCGTTCACGCCGCTTTCGTACTGGTACTTTGCGAACAAAAGGAATGCAGGAGCATATCATGCGATATACTCCTGCAAATTTGATTTTAATTGCTAATTGCCGTTATTCCAATTTTGTTACCACAAGGCTAAATACGAGGTCATCAAAGTCATCGTCATAAACGTAGTCGTTGCAATGAAATACATAACTGTTTTCGCCGTTTTTTTCAACTATCATGGTAGGCAGTACCCAAGGAGTATAATTTTTCACATCCGCTAGCCAACCATACACACTATTGTAAATGCATACGGCACCACCAACCACAGTCAGTTCAACGTCAAAGCGTTCGGGAGCTGTTTTTTCTGAGAGTTTCAGTCCTGTGAATTTACCTCTACCCAGTTTCACTTTATTCCCATCGAGTTTTGCCGTCCCCTTAAATTGGTACATGCTTATTCCAATGCACTGTTCATACTCTGAGTTTGTTGATATGAACTTAAAGTGAAGATTATATTTACCCGGAGTTTGTATTATCGGGTGTATTCTTGAATACAGCTTACCCTCATACTCCACCTCTGATTGTCCGTCAAAAAATCTGTCAGTCGGTATCATTTCTATCTCCTATGGTCTGAAATATCGATGCGAATCCAGTCTATCATGCTCCCATGGTGTAACCTCTATAAAATTAAACAAATTATCTCCGGCTCTTCCATTTGGGTGGTGAAGCTCCATTGGGTAAATCTTCTTAGTTACTGGATGTGCAATCAAAGGCGCTCTGCCATGACTCATACGCATTAAGTTCTCTGGGGAGTATTTTTCGAAATTAGTGAGCGCCTCGTTTTTCCAATATCGTTGCCTTACAGTTGACCACGATGGTACGTTCCCTGCTCTTGTAAGCTTGGATATATCGTCTCCGACTCTCCATCCCGCTTTATCCACGTCTGCTTCGTCAGTCTGTCTGATGCATCGTAGATATGCTCCGTGCGCTGCTCAAGGCTTCCGCCGTTGTACTCGTTGCTGCGGATCAGCCGCCCGAGGCTGTCGTACTCATAGTTATACTCCTCGCCGCCGGTGCTCGTCTGCTTCGCAAGATGCCCCATGGCATCGTATGCATATTCATATGTGACATTATTATACTGTTCTTTCGTCGTTCTGTCAAACTTAGCTAGTGGTGCCTTTGCTGCGGGCAAAATGCAAATCTGCTGCAAACGCCGTTGCAGCAGATCTGCGTTTCAATAATTTAAAAAAGTCCCCGCGAGGGGACTTTTTTAAAAGCTGTTATGCAAGATATTTGCCGGAAATGCCCTTGAGGATCTCCTCTGCGTCGTCGACACACTTCTTGACCATGTCAGCGGTCTTGGGCAGGTCGGTGATACGCTGTGCGCATTCTCCGGCGCCTGCCATTGCGTGCTCGACATCGCCTGCATAGGTTGCCGCTATGCCGACGCGCTCGAAGGTGAGCAGGTCCATGGGAATAGTGGAGAAGTCATCGGGAACGCCGACATAGGAGCCGGGAGCGTCCTTTGCGGTGTTGTATGCGTGCTGGAGGGAAACGTCGGTTCTCAGCCAGCGAGCGGGGCCTACGAAGCCTCTTGCAACCAGAGTGCCGCCGTCCTGGCAGTCAATGACCATCTTCTTCCACAGATCGCAGAAGTCGGATTCCTCGGTTGCGAGGAAGCGGGTGCCCATCTGAACGCCGTCTGCGCCCATTGCAAATGCGGCTGCCATGCTCTTGCCGTCGCAGAAGCCGCCTGCGCCGCAGACGAGGGTGTTCTCGTCGGAGAACTTCTCAACGATGTCGGGAAGGAGGGTGAGGCTGTGGACAGGCTGCCATGCGGTGTGCATGCCGCCCTCGTGACCGGAAGCGATAAGAACCTGAACGCCGGCCTTCTTGCAGCGGGCAGCGGTGCGGACGCCGGGGAATACGTGCATCCAGATCATGCCCTGCTCTTTTACGAAGTTCGACCAGGGCATCGGGTCGCCCGCGGTGGTGACGAGGACCTTGAATCTGCGTGCCATCTCGGGATCCTCGCGCAGCTCCTTGATTGCCTTCATGACGTTGGCGGCGTTCTGACGAAGCTCTGCCGATACCATTACGTTTGCGCCGAAGATACCGTCGGATTCCTTGGTTTCCTCGAAAACGCGGGTGAACATCTTCTTGAAGATGGTAACGTCGTCATCGGAGGGATCTGCGTGTGCCTGCTTGCAGAAGTCGTCGAAAACGACCTTGTTGGTCTCGCGGGATGCGGTTGCGAAGGTTGAGCAGAGGCCGAGGCAGCCTGCGTTTGCCGCTGCAATGCAGAGGCTGGTTACGGGGTAGGGACCCATGCCTGCCTGAATGATGGGGTACTTGATGCCGACAAGCTCGGTAAGTCTGGTCTTAATCATTGTTTTTCTCCTATCGTTATTATTAATTTAAAGTTTGTTGCTTTTGTTCCACGAATCTATGCAGCTGTGAATTTCGTCATCCGATAAGCCGTAATCGCGCAGGATCTCCTCCGTATGCTGCCCGAGGTCCGGCGCGGACTTATACTCTGGCTTGAAGCCCGAATAATCCGCAATACCCACCGCGAGCACGATCTCCTCCGAAGGACCTTTCATGCTCTCCGGCAGAGGCACCTTCCGGAGCCATCCGCACTCCCATGCATGCCGGTCTTTGAGGATATCCTGCTGTGAGTAGACCTTGCTGTTGGGAACGCCGAAGCTGTCAAGCACCCGGCATGCCTCGTCAGCCGTTTCAAACGAATCCAGCCAGTCCTCGATGATCCGGGTGAGATTATCGCGGTTTATGCATCTGAGATCGTTTGTGATGTATCTGGGGTCGTTGGCGAGGTCTTCGCGGCCCATGGCCATGCAAAGCTTTTTCCAGAGGTTTACGTTTATTGCGCCGATGGCGACGAAGTCTCCGTCCTTTCTTTTGAAAAGTCCGAAAGGATTGAGGTTAAAATCGTGATTGCCGGCGCGATGCCGTCCGGGACCGGGAGGATCAAGGGAGATGCTCATTGCCGAGTTCATATTCAGAACGCCTCTTGACAGAGGAACGTCAATGAACATGCCCTTGCCGGTTTTTTCTCTGGAGTAAAGCGCGGTCATGACAGCGGCATATGTGTTTGATGCGCACATATAATCGGCAACGGAAAAGCCGACCTTCATGGGGTCTCCGTCGGCTTCTCCGGTGTAATAGATCAAACCGGAGTAAGCCTGGGCGACTATGTCATATCCCGCCTTTGCGGAAAACGGTCCGTGCTGACCGAAAGCCGAAACGCTGCAATAAATCAGCCGTGGATTTATTTTCGAGAGCACATCATAGCTAAGGCCAAGCCTTTGGATGACGCCGGGCCTGAAGCTTTCAATAAAGACGTCGGCGTCTTTGACCATTGATTTTACGATCTCCGCCGCTTTCGGATCCTTCAGATCCATAGCGACCGACTTTTTGCCTCTGTTTACCCAGCAATGCGTAACGCTTGTGCCGTTATGCAGCGGGAAAAAGTGGCGGCAGTCGTCGCCGAGACCGGGCTTTTCAATATGAATAACCTCGGCTCCGTAGTCTGCGAGCATTGCCGCAGCACCGGGGCCTGCTATATTCGAGGTCAGATCCACTACCTTGAGATCCTTAAGCATAGCGATGCGCTCCCTTCGATTATCCGGAAATCACCGGCTGTTACGCGAGAATTTCTTCAACGAGTCTGCGCGCTTCCAGAACACAGCCAGATTCGTCGGGAAGCTCAAGCAGCGAGCGTCCCTCTCTGTCAAATTTGTTGAGAACGGGATCCTCGGGGAATCGGGCAATAACCTCGACATTGGCTTTCTCAAGAAGCTCGTCCTTGGGATTGTCCTCCTTGACTCTGTTGAGTACGAGACAGCTCTTGCCGATGCGTATATCGTCCTCTCCGCGCTTTGCAACATCCATGATGCCGCAGGCGGTCTCAAGACTTCTTGCGGACATGTCCGAGACGACCAGAAGCATATCTATGCTGGACATAACGCGGCGATTGAGCTGTTCGGGTCCTGCCTCACCGTCAATGATGACAAGGTCGTATTTTTCGGAGAGGTTGCCTATCGCATATTTCAGAAGATCGTTGACCGAGCAGAAGCATCCGGGGGCTTCGGGCCTGCCCATCACGACCATATCCAAACCGTCTGCGTGCATGACAACGCTTTCCATCCAAACATCGATTCCCTGATCTTTGACCATTCCCGGTCCGGTTATGTCGGCACGAAGCTGGCTGACCGTCTTCTTGGTTACGGGAATATTGAGAGTGTAAGGCAGGCTCATTGCCGAGTCGGCGTCAATTACAAGCAGCTTGCCCTTAAAGCTCTTTTTGAGTTCCTTTATCATCATGGTGGCAACCATGGTCTTGCCGGTGCCGCCTTTGCCTGTTATTGCAATTGATTTAATCTTGCTCAATGCTGTGCCTCCCAAGCTTTACGCTTATTTCAGAAGTTTTGCCCTTTCAGCGGCGGGATCATAGCCGCGCGCCGCAAGAGTTTCCATGAAGTCGGTGATGGTCGCTTTGATCTCATCGGTGGACTTGTAACGGATATCGCCGGAGTCAAGGTCGAAGGTAAGCACGGGGGTGCCGTACTTCTTCTCCATGACGTCGGTAACCATGCGGCCTGCCGCCCATGCGTGCTTGCAGCCGACATGACCTGCGTAAATTCCGATATCGATGGTATAGTCGTTCATGATGTTCTCAATGCCCTTAACATATGCCTCGGACGGACCGCAGACAGAGTGTACCATCGGGGAGCCAAGGCAGCGCTTTGCCAGACCGAACCAGATCTGTTCGTCATCGTAAACATCTTCGATCTGATCTCTGCCAAGGAAGGGGAAGCCGTTCATGACGGAGCATGCGTTGAATTCCTTTTCCATCCAGTCCATGATACCTGCGTTATTCCACATCATGTTCTGCATCCACAGCACACGGTACTTCTCTACGCCGCTCTTTAGGCAACTCTTCTTTGCGTCGAAGAGCTTCTTTGTCTCTTCATACTGTTTCTGAACATAATCGAGCATGTACTGGCTGCCCATGCAGCAGGTGACCATGCCGTTGAGAACGAGAAGGCGTCCGCCCTGCGGGCAGGGAACCTGCTTGCGCATGTTGCCGATGAGGCACATGAGCTCTTCGGTCTTGTTGGAATTGGTGAGGTACTTTGCAAGAGCGTCGGGATCGTGCTCTTTCTTGAGAACCTTGAGCAGGAACTGGTATGCGCGCTTGAGGTTGTTTGCGGTGTACCTGAAGCCGACATCGTCCTTGCGGTAGGGAGTATCAACCACAAAGTAGGGAACGCCGTAGGTCTTGTTGAGGTACTCTGCCATTGCGGGGTAGGTGCTTCTGGAAGAGTCGCAAGGGAGAGAGCAATATACCATTGCCGCGGGGATAAAGCCGAGGTCGCCGGAGAAAACGGTGCCGAAGTTTACCTTGTTGATGGAGCAGACGGTGGTGGGAACATACTGCTCGGAGATATCGATGTAGCGCCATGCGTCCTTGCTGGAAGCAAGACGGGTGGGAAGTGCGTCAACGGGCAGGGGAACCGCGCCGAGGCTGTAGATCATCTCCTGCGGGACGTTGGGGGAGCAGAGGATTATCGGACGGCCGGTTTCTCTTGCCTGATAAAGCTCGTTCCAGAAGCCCTGAGTAACGCGGTACATCCAGGTCTTTTCGGGGTTCTTCGAGTCGGAATGCTTGATAATAGCATCGCTCTGGTCGGAAAGCTGTTTTAAAAGGTCTCTCTTTTCGTCCATTATTCAAGTCCTCCAGTTTCAATCATTTCAACAAATGCTTCTGCTCTGATGCCAACCTGACCGGCGTTGGCGACGATCTCCTCGCGGTCGAGGATGAGAAGACCGAGACCGGCTTCGCGGATCTTGTCGTCGATAAAGATGGATTCACCGCCCCAAAGGTCGCAGTTTTTCATCTTCGTGTATACAACACCGTCGACTTTGAACTCTTTTGCGGTATCCAGGATGTTCTTGAGAATGTCGTCGTGGATGTTGAGCATGCGGGGGCATACGGGGCGCTTGAGATAAGAGCGTGCAAGACCTGCAAGAGGATCCTTCTCGTCGATCTCGACGTCTTCGTACAGATAACGGCTGCCGTAGCAGTTCGCGTCGGCGACAAACAGACCGCCCTTGTCCTCGAATATCTTCAGATATGTGGGGATATCGCAGGAGCTGCCGATAAGCATAAGACGTGCGCGGTAGTCGGTGATGGGCTCGCGCTGCTTTGCTTCCTCAATAAACTGTGCAAGCAGTTCGTTGAAGGTATCCTTACGCATTGCCATGGATGCGAGAGTTATGCGCAGGCACTCTTCGCCGGTGACCTTGGGTGCGTCGGCCTTGCGCAGCTCATAAAGCTCACGGATGAGGCGGCGGGTCTCGTTGTAGACCTTGATCGCGTTGATGAGCTTTTCGTTGGTTACATAGTTGCCGAATCTCTCAACTGCGTTTTTGAGATCGAGCATCTCTCTGCGGTACATGCCGAGAGCGGACTCGTCATATACGCGGGGAGCGTTGAACTGGTGGACGAACTGATCTTCCTTGCGGACGTAGAACTTCCAGTTGTCAAATACGCGCTGGGGCTGAAGGCAGCCGTCGGACGCAACAAAGCCGTCGAGGAAGTCGTAAGAGCCGTTGAGGAACTTCTGGAAGCATGCTCTGCAGAAGCTGCATGAGAAGGGGCTCAGGTAGGTCTCTGCCTGGCTGTCGTCGGTTACGCCGGTACCGCTCAGACGGTAGGGCAGAATGTCGGCGGCATAAAGGATCTCTTCGGGCATGTGGCTGCAGTAGTATGCAAGAACCTTATTGCCTATTGCCGCTTCTTTCCATTCTTTCGCAAAAGAATTGATGTTATCAAGGTCAAACAATTTTTCGGTGTTGATAGTAATCGCCTCCATACATTGAGTTTTTATATTTATTTTTACCATGAATGTTCTATTGCCTTTTTAGAGCATGCCTTGATGCAGGGCGGCTCGCAGCCGCTTCCGGCAGAGCCTTTGCACGCTGCACAGATAAACTTCAGACTGTTTCTCGAATCCTCTTTTACGGATGCGATCTCATTTTCAAAGTCATCTTCTTCGATGCACAGGATCTTTTCGGGGCATGCCGTAATGCAGGCGTAATCTGCGCAATCTTCGCAGATATCAGTGTTTATTCTTATGTAGTAATTTCCGGATGCATCTTCATAGCCGTAATTTGCTATCATATTCGTAAACCGCCTTATCCCATTCTTTTCACTTTTTTGATATACATATCTCTCGCTATAAGCGCGGCGCCGAGAGCGCCTGCGATCTGGGAGTCATAGTTCTGAGACTCAAGAGCCTTTACGTTGAGAATACGCTCAAGACGTTTGACAACTCCCTTGTTCTTTGCTATTCCGCCTGTTATCGCAAATTCGGCTTCCATGCCGTTGCGGGTAAGAAGACTTGCTACGCGCTTTGCCATTGCGTGGCAGTAAGCCGCGAGAACCATCTGCTTGGTCCAGCCGCTTCTCATAAGGTTTGCGACCTCGACCTTGGCAAATACGACGCACATACTGGATACGGGATCGGGCTCCTCATCCACGTCAAAGGACATGTCGCCGATATCGCCGATATTTACGCCCAGAAGGTTTGCGATAGCTTCCATACCGCGTCCCGTGCCTGCTGCGCACTTATCGTTCATCATGAAAGAAGTGACCTTGCCCTTCTCGTCACAATGGATCGCCTTACAGTCCTGACCGCCCATATCAAGTATAGTGCGAACGGAAGGTCCGAAGATCCTGTTTGCGCCTCTGGCGTGGCAGGTGATCTCGGTGATGCATTTGTCGGCAAAGGGGACGTTTACGCGTCCGTAGCCGGTGCCGATAGAATACTTGATATCCTTCAGTTCCAGACCGGTTCCTTCAAGAGCCCATGCCATCGCCTGATTGGCGCTTTCGGGGCTGTCGGAGCCGGTGCGCATGTTCGAGTAAGCATACAGCTCGCCGTCAACAAGGATGACTGCCTGCGTGCTGGTTGAGCCGATATCTACTCCGGCGGTAATGATCTCTCCGCTTTTGGGGTCGCTGATCTCGGGATTTGTCCAGCGGGACTCTTCCCAACGCCAATATTCGGGTTTCTTTTCAAGCATTTCTTTCCACCGCCTCACTTGCTGCGAGAGCTGCACCGGCCGCACTGAGGAAAACGGACAGGTCGGGGACGATGACCTGCTGTCCCAATTCCTTGCTGAGCGATGCGACGAGACCCTTGTTCAGACTCGGGCCGCCGATAAACGCAACACCGTCTCTTATTCCGAGACTGCGGAACATCGAGCATATTCTGTTGCCTATACCGTTGTGTACGCCGTTTGCAATGTTCTCTCTTGTTTCTTTTTGATGTATAAGTGATATGACCTCGGATTCGACAAATACAACGCACTGGGCTTTGAGCATGATGTCCTTATCGGCCTTCAATGCTATATCGCCCATCTCCTCAGGCTGTATCTGAAGTGCCCTGGCAACCGTCTCGATGAAGGTGCCTGCGCCCGATGCGCAGCGGTCGTTGACAACGTAGTTCTTGGCTGCTCCGTGTTCATCGAGCGCGATTACTCTCGATGTTTCGGCGCCCATGTCAAGGACCATGTTGATCTTGTCGGACTGCGATCTGGCGCCCTTTGCCGCGGAAATCACTTCGTTGACGTGCATATCCGCAAAGTCGATCAGATTGCGTCCGGTACCCGTTGCCGCTATCTTCTGAACGCTGTCTTTTCCGATACCGAGCTTGTCCAGCAGCTCATTGATCGCCTTTTCCGCTGCGCACTTTGCGTCAAATTCGGTTGCAACGATTGCGGTTGCAACGATTTCTCCGTTTAATAATGCAACAGCCTTTGTATTCTGACTTCCGCTGTCAATACCGACAACATAGTTGTTTCCCATTGATTTGCCTCCATAATAACGACATTGGGTATTTTGGTTTCTGTGGATCGGGATTGCTCCCGATCCACAGATTTTTGTTCTTTATCAGCAGAGGCCGAGAGCCTGCCACACGGGGACGCTGAGGGTAAAGCCGATCAGGCAGCATGCCATGTAGAGGAAGTTGGTCTTTCTGGAATCCTCGAAGGTGACATACTTGCCGCCTGCCATCTTGATGGCCGCAACGTTTACGGGGTTCATGTAGGCGGTGTTCCAGATCATGCCGGACATGTACTCGACAAGGACGAGAACGAACATGCTGATGCCCGCGTCGGGGAGCAGCGGTCCGAAGATCGCAAGCATGATTGCCAGGCAGCACAGCTGCGAAACGATAACGTGACGGAGCAAAAAGGTGATGATGCACAGGCAGGGAACAAAGATGTAGGGGCTGGAGATGATCGGGCTGATGATCGGTCCGAGCAGTCCTGCGATCCAGGTGCTTGCACCGGTGGAGGACATGAAGCTGGAGAATCCGAGGAGAGCGCCGATGAAGATGATCAGGTTCCACTGACCCTTTGCGCAAAGGTCGGGAGTGGTGATCAGTCCGCAGAATGCCATTGCGGCGGAGCCGAGAAGAGCTACCATGCCGGCGTCGATCTTATGGACAGACTGAGTCAGCCAGAGAATGAGGCAGACAAGGAGAATGACGATGCCCTGCTTTTCCTTCTTGCTCATGGGTCCGAGAGCCTTGTACTGCTCTTTGATGAACTCGGTCGAGAAGGTTGCGGTCGTCTGCTTGGGCTTGCAGATCACGGAGCAGAAGAGATAGGTGAGAACGATGCTGACCACGAGCCAGGGCCAGAGTGCGGAGAACCAGCTGCCCCAGGTGAACTCCATGCCGCCCATGAAGCCGATCATCAGTGCAACGTATGCCGAGCCGGACATGAAGGCGCAGCCGAAGTAGTATGTAGGCATAAAGCATGCCGTCCAGATGCCGAGCGCGGGCTTGCTGCTGGGCTCGATGCCGCTTGCCTCGCTGACCTGTGCGGTGAGGGGGGACAGAACGCCGGTCTTTGCCAGCGAGCTGGGGATCAGCGGAGCGGTGATAAGGCCGGAAACGAACATTGCGGTGACCTGACCTCTGTAAGTTCCGGGGAACTTGGTTACGATCCAGAGAGCGATTCTCTTAAGGAAGCCGCTGTTATTCAGACCGATCGACAAGGTGAAGATGCCTATTACCAGCCATACGGTGCTCGAACCGAACTGAGACATAACCTCGCTTACAGTGCCGATCTTGAATACTACGAGAAGTGCGAGCACGGCAAGACATGTTGCCCAGTCGGGAAGAGCGGCCGTGATGAGAAGTACCAGCATCAGACCGAATATACCGAGATACTGCCATGCAGTGCGGGACATAGCTTCTGTTTCTGCGGGTGCAAATCCAATAACAAGCATTACTGCGATCGCCAGCAGAACAAAAAGCAATTTCTTTCTTATATCCTTAGACATAAGAGTTCCTCCTTTTTCTCATTTGTGATACTTTTTTTATTTTTTGTTTGTGCGGATAATATAGTTTTTTGGAATAAGTTTAAGCCGGTTCAAGGTTTATTCGATATGAACTATGCTTGAAGGCTCGGTATTATCACGATTTGAAATGTTCAGAATATTCTTCCTGCTGAGCACCTTGAAGGCCAGCATCAGTCTGAATCTGACGTCGGGGTCGCCCAGATCAAGGTTCAGACTGTCGTTGATGCGCTGAAGCCTGTAAATTACGCTGTTGCGGTGCATGTTCATTTTCTTTCCCGTCAGCGAGATGTTCCGCTCGGAGCACAGATACAGATACAAAAGCTCAAGATCGCTCGAGCCGCCGCGGTCGGGACCGGACAGCTTTTCCAGCTGATTGACACAGAGATTGTCTATCGGATAGGACTTCTCATAGCAGTCGAGAAGCTCATCTATATAGTACTTGGAATAGAAATGCAAGGTCTCGTCCATGTTCGATTTGTGACCCTGCTTTGCTGCCTCCGCGGCCTGATGATAGGCGTTGGAAAGTCCCGAGATGTGCTTGAACGACAGGCTTATTCCCATGTACGCGCCGATGTCGCGCAGAGTGTCGGAAAGCATCTGCCAGTTTTTATCCGCGTCAACGGTTTCCCTGACCGAGTAGCTGTCCCAATCGACCATGAGAAGTATTACCGTTGAGCCGTACTGAAAGACGCCGTAATTCTTGACCGCGCACCATGCCTTGAGCTGAAGGGCGCAGTGGCTGGCTCTGACGGAGTTGGACGGCGAGACATAGATAAGTCCCAGTCTGAAGTCGCCGGCCTGCGGCAGGTGTAATCTCAGGCAGCGGTCCCGATAAAAGTCCTCGCTGGAATTTTCGTTTTCTATCAGATCGGCTATTACCTGCTGATGGAAGGGACGCACATGCTCGTAATAGTCTGTGATCTGGAAGTAGTCATCCAGAGAATCGGACAGGAGCTTGAACATTCTCTGCTGTACAAGTGTGGGATTTGAGTAATAGTAATAGCAGGTGACAAAAGCAAAGAATGTGCTGCTTTCGTGATACGAGCGGACGATCAGGGGGCAGCCGCATACGTTCGGCGGGAGCGATATAACAGGATTGAGATATTTATCTCCCTGATTGTAGTAGCCGTGCTCCGCCATCTGGTCAAGCTCGGTTTTGTCATAAAAGCCGAGCTTGACAAGTCTCTTGATATGTTCAACCGCGTCCGGATCGGCGCCGGGCAGGATATCGTTTTCAAAGTCGGTGTTCGCGCTGCAAACAATGTTGTAGCCCGAATCGACCATCAATATCGTGCAGCCGGGGAACATTTCTTTTGCGATATCAAAAAGCGGCTGATATCCCTTCTGCAAAAGCACCGCATGCTGCAGTCTGGTCTTGTAATCATTCATGGATGAAAACAGATCGGCCAGATGATTTGCGATATCGTTGGTGTTCGTATCGTAATCCACAACGATGGCATTGATGTACGCCTTGTATTTTTCAAACACATGAGCCTGCGCCCTGCATACAAAGCATGCGCCCCTGATTTGACTCTTTTTCAATTTATACAGAGCACTGGGCTCGCACACATAAAGAATGTCCTTGCGCAGCGTCTGAATATTGGGAGACAGAAGTTTGAAGCCCGTGAACTCGGTCACTTCCGTATCAACAATATTAACCTTGCTTCCGTAAATTGATAAAGATTCTGCAATCAAATCAATGTGGAGTTTCACCATCAATACCTCCGATTCTTTGAATATCCTTATGACCCGTGAGAAAAACGTTTGTCACATCTTGCCATATTATACTTCGAAAACTTTAATCAAACAACAACTTTGTCAAATTCTTAGCAATATAACGTTATTTAACGAAAAAACTGACCAAGCGCAGCAGTATGAATCTGTTTTTCGTGAATCACTTATTCTGCCGAAGTATTATTCGCCGAATTCCTTGATGATAGCTTCGTTGTCCTCGCCGAGCTTGCGATGACGCTCGTAGTAGTCCTGAACGCCGAGGCTTTCGAAGTAGATGGGCATCTGTGCAAGATATGCGGTCTTGCCGGATTCGTAGGTGTGAGGAGCCAGATAGCCGTTTGCCAGAGACTGCTCGAGCCATTCGCCCTCGAAGCGGTCCTTGTACTGGTTGAGGATGCAGCTGGGAACGTCGCCCTCTACGAGAACATCGAGAATTTCCTGGGCGTCCTTCTTGAGCGCATATTCTCTGATGATGTCAACCAGCTCGGATCTGTTTGCGATGATGGTGGTTGCTTCCTTTGTGCGGAATCTCTCGTTGGTCGCGATCTCTTCGGGAATGCCGAGCGCCTTTGCAAATACCGGCCAGCACTTGTCGTACTCGTTGACGAATACATATATGAACTTGCCGTCCTTGCACTTGTAGCCCTGACCCATGGGACTCATGGTGTGAGCTTCTCTGGGCCACTGATAGCCGTAGTTGCAGTTTGTTGCAAAGCCTGCGGTGGTGTAGTTGCCGGTGCCGTACAGCGAAGTCATTACATAGTCGCCTACGCCGGTGTCACGGGCAACATAAAGAGCAGCCAGAAGACCTGCGAGAAGAGTAATGCCGGTCGTCGTATCGCCCATGCCGCCGGTGGGGTAGATCGGGGGGCTGTCGGGATCGGTGCGGGTATCAAGGACAACGCCGTTTGCGCCGAAGTATGCGATGGCGTCGATGCCGGGACGGCTTACCAGAGGTCCCTTGTTGCCGTAGCCGGTTACCTGACCCATAACGAGCTTGGGATACTTCTCGTGCAGGGTTTCCCAGTCCAGACCTAGCTTCTTAAGACCGGAGGTGCGGGTGCTGGTGACGAACATGTCCGCCTTCTCCAGCATGTTGTAAACGATCTGAAGGTTCTCTTTCTTCTTCAGGTCGAGGGCAATGCACTCTTTGCCGCCGTTGAAGATGTCGTGGATGGGGTTCTCTTCAGGGGTGATGGGCATGCCCATGGATCTGCCGTAGTAGCGGCAGGCGTCGCCGATGGGAGGTGTCTCAATTTTTACAACACGAGCACCCATAGCGCGCAGGAAACGTGCGGTGGTGGTGGCGGCCCAGTAGGATGTCATTTCCACAACGAACAGGCCTTCAAGGGGTTTTTTCATTGTTTCGTCCTCCGTTTAAAAAATTTGTTTTATATTTTTTAATTTTCGTCTGACCTTAAAATAAAAAATCAAACGAATTTTTTAAAAAACTCAGAAATTTTTTCTGTTTTCGCCAAAGTTTTTGAAATGGTTTTTTGCGGGGTGGTTAATGTGCACATTTTTGGCGCCGTATATGGTTATTGTCTACAATATGTATTAAATGTACAAAATGCGCGGGGTATAGACAAAAACGACCAATCTGTCACATATCACTGTTACAATTATAACGATATCAAGTGAAAATTCTTAGGTCATTGTCTACAAAATAACATTTTATTCTCCAAACTTCTTTCGGGCAAAACAACCAGCTCCCCAATGGGTACTGTTTATTTTGCCCGAAAAATCGCTTTTTGAATTTACGGATTTTTAGCATTGTTAACGATGACCCATTTTTGCGTTCCATATATCATGAATGACAGCAAATTAACATGCATGTATATAGACATGTGGCCGAAACTGTATAAACGCTGTATAGAGTAAAAGGAGAGCTGCTATATGGACAGAAATAACGCGCAAGTCACATTCCCGAAAGCGACCGGCTTTGGGCAGATCATGGATCGGGCAATAGCGGACTATCCCGATGAAGAGGCGATGGTGTGCTGCAAGTGGAGAATTACATACGGTGAACTCGGAAGGCTGATAAATAAAACAGCCAACATGCTCCGCGCAAACGGCGTGACGAAGGGGAGCACGGTGGCTGTGGTTTCAAGAAACTCCATTGAGTTTATGATCGCGGATATGGCGATCCTCAAGCTCGGGGCGATCTCGGTCAAGTTCAGCTGGAGGCTTTCGCCCAAGGAGATGAAGTATCTTTTTGAACTTAATAATGTAAAGTGGACCTTCTACCGCCCCGAGACCGAAGAATGGGCAAAAGAGATGTACGAGTACTTCGAAGGCAGGATACAGTGCTTCGATCTGCGCGTAAACGAGGAAGAGTCGCCGATATATGCCATGACGCAGGAGTATTCCGACGAGGCGGTCGAGGTCGAGGTGAGCGGCGACGATCCCGCGTTTCATATGCATACAAGCGGAACGACAGGCGTTCCCAAGTGCGTTGTCTACACTCACGGATCCATACTCCGCGAGCTTGAAAGCACGCTTATGTCGTTTCATTATGTGCCGGGTCAGGTGTATCAGTTCGTGTCGCAGATGTTCCACTCCGCGGGCATGGGCGCGTACATGGTCCTGAGCACCGGCGGAAAGCTCATCATAAAATCATGCTTTTCGGTCGATGACTACATGCGCACTCTCGAGTCCGAGAAGGTAAACGCCATAGGCGTTGTTCCCATCGTTCTCAAAAGCATCCTCGACGCCCAGGAGCGCGGCAATTATGATCTGAGCAATCTTAAAGTGATAAATTATTCGACCTGCCCGATATCTCCCGACCTTCTTGCCCGCGCGATGAGCAAGCTCGACTGCCGTTTCTATCAGGCTTACGGCATGACGGAGATGGCAAGCGTAGTCACGGTGCTGCTGCCGGAGGAGCATTTCATAGACGACGGAGCGCACCTTAAATCCGTAGGCCGTCCCATTTTCGGCGCGGATGTAAAGATCGTTGACGAGGAAGGCAAAGAATGCCCCGTCGGCGTAGTCGGTGAGATCCTCGCAAAGGGGCCCGGCATGATGAAGGAGTATTTCGGCCGTCCGGAGCAGACGCAGAACGTGATAAGAGACGGCTGGTACTACACAAAGGACATGGGCTATCTCGACGATAAAGGCTATCTGTTTATCTGCGGAAGAAAAGACAGCCTCATCATTTCCGGCGGCGAAAACATCTATCCCGAGGAAGTGTCGAATGTAATACAGCTTCTTTCCGACGATGTCGCCGAGGTCTGCGTATACGGCGTTCCGGACGAGCTCTGGGGAGAGCATGTCAAGGCAAGCGTGGTGCTTGCTCCCGGCAGCAAGCTCACCGCAGAGGCGCTTACCGCGTTCTGCAGAAAGCACATGCCGAGGTTCAGAGTGCCCAAAGAAATTGAATTTCTTCCTCAGCTTCCCAAGAATGCATCCGGAAAAGTTCTGGTCAATCAGCTCAAAAACAGAAAATAAACCCATTTGAAAAGGCAAATTTGTGCATAAATTACGAAAATGGCGCCGCCACTGTGCAAAAAATACAATTTTCAAATCCGTCAAATTTTTGATTTTTGTTTGGTGCGCAGTTGTCGGTGCCGATTCGATAAAGATATTATATTAGCGTAACGCCGTGTGCCGCGGCGATCGTCAGGCGCCGGATTCGTTATTATACATATTTCGTGCAAAACAACAAATAAAAGAATCGGTCGTCACAGACCAAAAAGAAACGGAGGAAAAAAC